>Ga0136578_101030_pt1 | contig 7062 bp, 10 predicted proteins | sample AntDeeMetagen190_FD_104795 | JGI IMG/M metagenome (GOLD analysis project Ga0136578, IMG submission 104795) | Saline lake microbial communities from Deep lake, Antarctica - Metagenome #190 | ecosystem: Environmental > Aquatic > Non-marine Saline and Alkaline > Saline | place: Antarctica: Deep lake... | reverse complement strand
TCAGCGGCTGAGTAGGCAGGGGTAGTTCACCGGTGTTTTTCCGCTCGAAATAACCGCAGCGACCGAGCACCTCCCTTGTTTCCCGTGCAGAGTCTAAATAAAGACAATTACTCGACATGATGTGTTCTGGTCCTCGAGGCTCCGTCGAGAAACAATCGGTTGTCTTCCGCCGACGCGAAGTCCGCTGTGTCGACGCCGTCCCCGACGAAATCGATTCTGTCTGACGCCATAGTTAAGTATGTCGCCGGCGCTACTCCAACACAACATCCCCCTCGGCGACGGAGAGCGGGGAAGGTGGCAATATGGGTCTGCTCACGAGTCTCAAAGACAGTATTACGCGGGTCACAGACGGCCTGTTCGCGTCCGGGGAGCCCAAGCGGATTGGGATCTATGGACCGCCGAACGCCGGAAAGACCACGCTCGCGAACCGCATCGCACGCGACTGGACCGGCGACGCCGTCGGACCCGAGAGTCACATCCCCCACGAAACCCGGCGCGCCCGCCGGAAGGAGGACGTGACCATCGAGCGCAACGGCAAGGAGGTCACCATCGACATCGTCGACACGCCGGGGGTGACGACGAAGGTCGATTACGAGAAGTTCCTCGAACACGACATGGAGAAGGAGGACGCCGTCCGCCGCTCCCGCGAGGCGACGGAGGGCGTCGCCGAGGCCATGCACTGGCTCCGCGAGGACGTCGAGGGCGTTATCTACGTGCTCGACGCGACCTCGGACCCCTTCACGCAGGTTAACACGATGCTCATCGGCATCATCGAGAGCCAGGACCTGCCGGTACTCATCCTCGCGAACAAAATCGACAAGGAGGAAGCCGACATTCAGCGCATCTCCAACGCGTTCCCACAGCACGAGACCATCCCGCTGTCGGCCCTTGAGGGCGACAACATGGATGAGGTCTACGAGAAAATTGCGGAGTATTTCGCCTAATTATGCCCGAGGCAACAGAGAAAGACGAGAACGACCCCGGCGACGACGGGGTTCGAGTCGACATGATCAGCGGCGCCCGCATGGAGGGGCTGACGAGTATGGAGAAGATCCGGCTCATCCTCGACGGCGTCCGCGACGGCAACATCGTCATCCTGGAAGAGGGGCTGAGCCCCGACGAGGAGTCGAAACTCATCGAGGTAACAATGACCGAGATTAGCCCTGACGAGTTCACCGGTATCGAGATCGAGACCTATCCGCAGTCACAGACGAAGGACTCGAGCCTATTGGGTCGACTGTTGGGCAAAGACGAGAGCCCAAAGAAGCTGACCGTCATCGGGCCGGCCAACCAGATCCAGACGCTGCACAAAGACGAGAACCTCATCAGCGCGCTCGTCTCGCGGAAGTAGTCCCAGATGCCCCACCAGTGTACCGAGTGTGGTCGAACGTTCGACGACGGCTCCAAGGAGATGCTCTCGGGCTGTCCGAACTGCGGCGGCAACAAGTTCCAGTTCCACCCCTCAAGCGCCACGTCAGCGGCGCGGAAGGCCGCCGCAGATACCGATGCAGCAGCGAACACCGGCGCCGACGCTGATGGGGCCCCAAATGCAACTACCGACGCCGGAACCACTCCCACATCCGAATTGAGTGCGGACAGTGCCCGCGCGAACGTCGAGCAGGAGGCGTCCGAACCAGCCCGAAATCCGGGTGCAGACCAGTTCGACACCAGCAAGGATGCCGAAATCGACAACTCCACCGCTGCAGAGGACAACGCCCAGCGTGACGCCCGTAGCTCACCAGCCACCACTGAGGAAATCGACGAGGCCCGTCGGAAGATGGCTGCGGCCGAGCGCGAGCGTCTCGATGAAGCGGGCGAAGAGCGTGCTGCGGGCCGCCAGCGCCGGGGCCGCGGCACGCCACAGGGTCCACCCACCGAGGAACCGGACGAGGCTGCTGCCCAGGAGTTTGGCCTCGATGGCCCTGTTGGCGGCCCCGACAAGCAACCCTCGACCAATGCGGCCACCCAGTCCGACTCGGAAGCGGACCCGATCGATGGCTCGTCGACGGACCTCTCGGCGCTGCGCGAGGAGCTCAACGACCAGTTCGAGAGCATCAAAATCACCGCCCCCGGCCAGTACGAACTCAATCTGATGGAGCTCTACGAACGGAAGGAGTACATCATCTCGCTACAGGAGGACGGCCGCTACGTCGTTGACATCTCCGAGGGCCACGAGCACCGCGAGGACTGAGCCCGTTAGAGCGCCCTCTTCCATTCGTCCGTCCTGTTCTCGCTCGCAGAGAGCTCCGCAGTTCTCCCACGCGGTTCCACTCCCACCTTCAGCCCGCTGTCTCGCTTTTCCGTTATAAACAGTTAAGCGGGCGCCGACCGGAGCCGAAGGCATGAGTACGGCGACCAAAATCGTCATCGGTACCATCGGCGTGTCCGGACTCCTCGCGGTCGCGTTCGTCCTCCAGACCGCGCTCTCGGCCGGCGCCTGATGTTCGCTGAGCGGCAACTCACGCCCGCGCTCCAGCGACTGCGCAGCGAGACGGTTCCCGATGCGTTGGTGTTGGACGTCGAGCAGGATTTCGAGACGCTCCCGCCGGCCGTTGCGGAGGAACTCGGCCTGCTGGTCGACAGCCTCGACCCGGCCGCCTCACCTGCAGAGTGGCTCCCCGAGAGCGCGCCTGCCCAACTCCATGCGTACGCGGGCGCACAGTTCACTATTGGGCTTCCCGGTGATGGCACCGTGGTCTGGACGCGTCAGACCCAGCCACCGACGGTTCTCGTGAAAGCCCGAGCCGCGGGCACACCTGAAGCGTTCCGCGAATTCCTGCTCGCCGAGGCGTTCGTCGAACTGGCCCTCGGCGTCCCCGAGAGCTTCCTCCCCTTCTTCGGAGACAAATACACCGACCTCGACGACGCGCTCGGCCTCGGCGGCGCCGCGGTCTATCAGGTGGCGATGGCGCTCTACGATGCATGGGTCGGCCTCCAGAGCCGAGAGCAGTTCACGCAGTGGGACGGGGAGTACGACGATCTTTACGACGCGTGGGTCGACGCTGGCTAGCGGCTCGAACCTCGAATCGACGGGCTCCCTGGCGAGGTGGCTCGCGGCGAGACGACGTTCCCGGCGGCCACTGAACTCGCCTGTTCAGCGATCAAACACGACCTCGACCTCCCGGCGCCGTTCGCGGCGCTCGACACGCTGGCCTACCGAGACCACGGGGCCGAGTACGCGGTCCGATGGGCTGAAAAGACGGTTGCGGCCTTGCGGTAGGCCAATCGCGTAGAACACAGACGCAACCAGAACGCTCTCGCTCCCCGAACCCCGCAGTTACTCGTCAGCTTCGTAGCTCACGTTCCCGTCGTCGTCCAGTCGAACCGTCCCGTCGAACAGCTCGACGAACTCCGCGACGGTTTCTTCGTCGTGGACCTCGCTGGAGAGGTGGAAAAGCCCGACAGCGTCGTGCGTTTTGATTAGATCGACCAGCCGTTTGGCAACGTCGAGCGCGCGGTCCTCGTCAGCGTAGTAGGCCAGCTCGGTGAGCGAGTCGAACGTGAGACGATGGCGCCCCTCGTCCGCGGTGAAAAACTCCTCGACGTGCTCGACGATTCCGCTCACGTCGTCCGGCCCCGAGGCGTAGTGGATGTGGGGGGCTGAACGTCGTGAGTAGCCCCGCTCGACGGAGAGCGTATCCAGGATAACGGCATTTTGCTCGTCGACCTCGTAGTAGTCGAGTTTCTGTTCGACCTCTCGGGCGGTGGTTCGAGTGGAAATCACCAGGAATCGGTCGGTCCCCCCGTTGAGAAAGTCGGTGTCAACGCGGTCTGTCTCGCCGATACTCGGGTGAACCAACAGGAGCGCAGTACCGCCAGGAACGCTTGCTGGCGCGTTATCGATGGCGAGGTCGTAGTCCATACGGGAGAATTTACGGGTAGGAACTTGAACGTTGATGGTAGCCCCGACGGATGGTGGCCCCGTCGGGTGGGAAGCCGAACCCGTTTTCCTTGCGCCACCCGAATCTCGTCCATGAGCGTTCGCGAGGAGTTCGACGAGTGGGCCGCCGAGGGCCGCGAACAGGGGATGGAGGACCGTCACTGGCACACCGCCAGACCCATCCTGGCCCGGATGCCCGTGGAGCACGGCGACACCGTCCTCGACCTGGGGACCGGCAGCGGGTACGCACTGCGTGCGCTCCGTGAGCGTGGCATCGAGCGAGCCTTCGGCCTCGACGGCTCGCCCCAGATGGCCGAAAAAGCCTCGTCCTACACTGAGGACAGCGCCGTCGGGTTTCTCGTCGGTGACTTCGACGACCTGCCGTTCGCCGACAACGCAATTGACCACGTCTTCACGATGGAGGCGTTCTACTACGCCAACGACCCCGAAGCAACACTGCGAGAGATTCTCCGGGTGCTTGCCCCCGGCGGCACGGTCTACTGCGCCGTGAACTACTACGAGGAGAACGTCGCCAGCCACGAGTGGCAGGACGGTATCAGCGTGGAGATGACCCGTTGGGACCGGGAGCAGTACCGCGAGAAATTCCGCGAGGCTGGCCTCTACGTCGCCGAACAAGACACTGTGCCGGACCGCGAAATCGAAATCCCTCCAGCAGACGCGTTCCCCCACGAAGGGTTTGAGCGTCGCGAGGCGATGGTCGAGCGCTACCGGACCTGGGGGACGCTGTTGACCGTCGGCGTTGCGCCCTGACCAGCGGAGAAACCCCCCCTCAGTTCCCGACAATCTGGCGCTCCCAGTCCTCGATCCAGCCCTGAAGGTTCCCCTGTAGCTCCTGATAGCTGAAACTGACCGCCTCAGGTGGCTCCACTGCGTACGTCTCGTACTCGGGGTACTCCTCGGGGAAAATCGGATTGGTGACCGCGGGGAACTGAACGTTGCGGGCGGCGATCTGGCCCTGTACCTCCGGGCGGAGCAGGAACGCCATGAAGCTGTTCGCGAGCGTCTCCTTCTCGCTGGACGCAAAGCGGGCCATCCCCTCGGGGTTCGCGTACCCCTGGTCGTTGAGGAAGCGAAGCTGGTGGCGGTCCATGTTCTGGCCGTAGCGGTTGGCGTACACCTGGTCAGTTGAGTAGGAGACCACCATCGGCGCCTCGTCCTCGCCGTAGGCGCCGTAGGCGTCGTCCCACGACCCCAGAATCCGCACGTCGTTCTCCTGGAGCCCTGCCCAGTAGTCGAGATAGCCGTCTGGGCCGTACTCGTTGATCGTGTGGAGCAGGAACGCCCGGCCCGTGGCGGAGGTGGCAGGATTCTGTGCAAGCAAGTCACCCTTGTACGCAGAGTCGAGGAGGCCATCGAAGCTCTCGGGGGCGATGAACTCCCCGTCGTCGGCGGTCGCGTTCCAGACGAGGCTGATGTAGCCCGTATCGTAGGGGACTGCTCGGCCGTCCGGGTCGAACCGGAGCGGCTCCTTGATGTTCTCCTCGTTCTCCAGCGAGGGAGCACCCGAAAGCAGTTCGTCGCCCTCGAGGTTCGCATCGAGGCGAATGAGGCTGTCGACGTTCAGCCCGACGTACACGTCGGCGTCGATCTCGGCGCCGGCGTTGGCCCGCTGGATGTAGTGGTCCAGTCCGCTTTCGGGGGTCTGAAAGACGAGGTTCGTGTCGAACTCCGCCTCGAAGGCGGTCTCGACCCACTCGCCCGGACTTGAACTCGGCGCGTCGATGAACGAGGGGTAGGTCGCAACCACGAGCGTATCCGCCGAACCGCCAGCGTCGGCTGCTGAACAGCCCGCGAGTACTGACACGCCGCCAGCGCCCGCGGCCTTGATGAACTGTCGCCGTCCGACCGTTCTGTTGGTCATTACTCGGTTGTTCTACCTGGTGGTAGTTAAGCGATACGGTCTCAGGGGAACGGTTTTTGGGTCCTGGGCTCCCCGGTTGCAGCATGTCTCATCGCCCCTGGCTCACCCGGAACCGCCTCCTCGTCCTCTCGCTCGTCGTTCTGGTTGCGCTATCGGCGATCGTGTTGGCGGAAGTCGCGTACACGCTGGTGTTCGCCATTACGGTCGCCTACACGCTCTTATCGCCCCGACGGATGTTGGTCGAGCGTGGGTACTCCGGGAGAGTTGCCACGACGGTTGTCACCGGTGTCGGGGCGTTGGGGGTACTGGCACTCGTCGTGCCGAGCATCTTCGTGCTCTACCGGCGCCGTGGGGCGCTGCTCGAACTACTCCAGTCGCTCCCCAATGAGGTTCCGGTCGAACTCGGTGAGCTCTCGTTCGTCATCGAGACAGCACCGCTGGTGACGACCGCTACCCAGTTCCTGCGCGAGATCGCCCTCTCGATAGCGAGCGCTGCGGCGGTCGTCTCGCTCAAGGCGCTGCTGTTCGCGCTCGTGGTCTACGGCCTCCTGCTGAAACCGGAGGCGGTGCGGGTCGTTGCCTTCGGACTGGTTCCCGACTCCGGCCACGACGTACTGCTCCGGTTCCACGACCGTATCCACCAGACACTGGTGGGTATCTATCTGGTGCAGGCGGCGACGGCGATCGCGACGGGTGTCGTCGCCTACGTCGTTTTCGCGGTGTTCGGTTACAATGCGCCGTTCTCGCTCGCGGTCGTCGCCGGTATCCTTCAGTTCATCCCCGTCGTGGGTCCGAGCGTCGTCGTCATCGTGCTCGCGGCACTTGAACTGTTCAGCGGCAACGCTCCGCGGGCAGCGTTGCTGTTGCTGGTCGGTCTCTTCGTCATCGGCTTCCTCCCCGATGCTGTGCTCCGGCCGCGCTTCGCTGGCGTCGCTCGCCTCCCGACGATGCTCTACTTCGTTGGCTTCGTCGGCGGCGTGCTCACGCTCGGCCCGATCGGCTTCGTCGTCGGACCACTCGTCATCGGACTCCTCATCGAAGCGGTGTCGCTCCTCTCCGAGGACCTGGAGGCAGAGTCACCGTCGATGCCGCCCAGCGGACCGGAAACAGAGGGGTAGCTACGACTCGCTCAACAGGTCGCCGCCGCGGTCGGTCCACTCGGTCAGACTCCCCTCGTAGAGTTCGACGTGTTCATAGCCCAGTTCCCGAAGCACCAGAAACGTGTGACTGACCCGCCGGGCGGTGTTGCAGTACAGGACAGTCCGACGCTCTCTAGGGATTTTTCGCGCGTCGAGCAGCG
>Ga0136578_100928_pt1 | contig 7622 bp, 6 predicted proteins | sample AntDeeMetagen190_FD_104795 | JGI IMG/M metagenome (GOLD analysis project Ga0136578, IMG submission 104795) | Saline lake microbial communities from Deep lake, Antarctica - Metagenome #190 | ecosystem: Environmental > Aquatic > Non-marine Saline and Alkaline > Saline | place: Antarctica: Deep lake... | reverse complement strand
TAACCAACAAACGATAGCCTAACCAACAATGTTGGTTAACGCTGCTCCGTATTAGAGCTTCAATTCGCGGAGTGGCCTCACAGAGAATGAATTTGGCTCGTCGACCGCCTCCTCGCGCCCCTGATTCGTTCCCACCGTTTCACGCGACAGTCGGTTGATCAGCGCGTTGCGCACACGTCGACGACTGAGCAGCGTATTATGCTCGCCCAATCGGTCGTCAGAATACCGCTTTTGGAACCGCTCTCCCGACTTGTCGACGGCGAAAAATTGCGTTCGCTTCGCACCCCAGATCTCCGATGAGACATATTCGGCAGCCACGGGTTCATGGGTGAGTTCGACGAGGACACACTCGATGAAGGAAACAATGGAGATCGGGCTCCGATCGTTGGGCACGGTCAGTTCGAGATCGGCCCACGGTGGATCGGTCGTATAGTCGGTCTGTTTCGGATTCAGTTGGTACTGCTGTGGGTTGTATTCAGTCGACATAGTTTGTTGTCTAGAAGGCGTTTTTGTACGCCCTCACCCCCTCAGGGGGCGATAAAATGCGGAGTCGCAATGAACACAAACACGGATAGCTCCGTATGCCGACCGAAGCCGCTAGGGTGGATTCGGTTGTTGGAGTTGACGAAGGTCACTAGTCTCAACCGTATCTCGCCACAGCTGGAGCACAGCGAGTGTTACAAGACGAACGGTTTGAACCTCTATACAAGACGGGACAGCATCATCATGGGCCGCGTGTGGTGGCTCATGAAAATGGGTATCCGGGAGTTCAATGCGAGGGTGGCAGTCATACCGATAGTTGAAGTCGTCACCCTCTGTGTAGTGGTATCGGTAGTACCCCTTGGTCGTCCAGGTAACGTCGAATCGACCGGACTCGGCCTCGATACCATCGTCGAGATGGAGATGAACTACTTCTGGATTAAGTAGATCGTCGAATTCAGTAGAGGTGACCAGTGGTTCGTAGTCCTCGGCGACCGTCCGAACCCGTGCCATTAGATCTGAATCAGGAGCACCCGTGTCGACTCGGTCCCAGTCGTCTGTCACACTTCGGCCTGGGCCAGTCGGTGTGCTTCGTCAACCTGGATAGCAGCCTTCGCAATCGCAAGGTTTCGACGTGTCGACTGCCACTGTCCGACGTCACTCCATCCCTCGTCGCCGGGTTCGAGTTCGATCACGAGATCCTCGGGACTCTCGACGTCGTAGATCTCACGGAACTCCGCGATTGATTCTTTCATCTCCTGGATGGCCTCGACAAGTTCTTGATGTGAACACGTCGTCCGGAGTTCTTCGATCCGTCTGTCGACGAGGCGACCCTGATTGCGTTTATACAGGGTAGTACGGCCGTCCTGTTCGGTGGTGCCGATCCCCTCCTCGACGAGTTCGTTGAGATACTTTCGGGTAGTCGGTTCGCTCACGCGAGCGCGGTCTGCAATGGTGCTTACTTTCGAGTAGGTGGTTGTTTCCTCAAGTATCTCTTTGACACGCTCTCGGGCCGTCGTTGAGGACATCCACTCGTCGACCACCCGTTCGTTGATATCGGTCATTGCTACTGATTCGATCCCGTAGCAAAAATATCTTTCCTAGAGTTGCATATATTATTCAATAGTAGCGGGTCGACTCGTCTTATCTACGTGAGAACCGCTGCTTAGTCCGTTTCCACATAGAGTCTGTGCTAGACTCCTCTACGTCCTCCTGGAGAGCTTGTTGTGTCTCCTGATCACGACTGGTCAGCTCGACTTTGAGTCGTTGAATTTCAGCTTCGAGGGCGTCGATATGCTCGTTTCTCTGTTCAAGCATGGCTTCGAGTTCGTCGACACGATCTGTCAAAAGTCGATTTTTCTCGGTGAGATACGCCTGACTGCGTGTTGATTCCTCGACGCCGTCGCCAGTATCAGTGTCAGCCTCACCCGATGGGTCAGTCGTGATTTGAGATTGCTTGGATCGGTTCCCACGATCAGGATCATAGAACTCCGAGGTGTTCGAAATCGCTCGCTCGATAGTCTTCTCACCGTAGGTCGACCCATCGGCAAAGTGGACCTCATCCCATTTCTCACGGAGGAGGTCAGACTGACGGAACAGGCGATCCATTTGTCTCTGGTCGCCGCCACTCCAGAAGGCCAGTAGACAACACAGGGCCATGTCAGCCTCCGAGTTGCTCTCATACCCACCAGTGTTCCCACCCCAGAGTCGCTCGAACTTTGGTCCGTTTGAAGCACGTCGGGCTTTCTCTAAGAGTTTCTCATCGTCAAGATCGACGTTCGCGTTGTCGACCGTAGGGTTAGTACTGCCAATGGATTCTGAGTGGTCCTCAGATCCCCCACGATTCGGCGAGTTGGATTTCTCGTCACTGCTGGGCCCTTGGACGTATTCGCGGTGGATCGCCACGAGTGCGTCTTGTCGACGCGCTATGTGAGTCGGCGTCTCTTGGACGTGGTCCCCAGTAACGGTGAAAAACCGAGCCCTATCGTACAGTTCGATATGTCCGCGGCGATTTCGGCCCTCGGGAAGCTCACCCTCGATAAGCACATGATAGCCGGTTCCAGACGGTGAGACTTCTGTATAGGAGTCGAGCCGTTCGATGATGTCCTGAGCGTCTTTGTCGACCTCGCCAGTCTCGGGATCACGACAGTCATCGAGGTCGACGCCAACAATCGGATCGTCGTCGGTGAAGACGAATCCCACGCCATCGGCCTTCCCTGTTCGGGCGTATTCGAGGGCGATTTCGAAACCAGCCCATGTCTCGGAGTCAGTCGACGATGCGAACCCACCACCTCCAAGAGTCACCGGTATTTTCGTCGCTTTGCCATCTCGCTGAGTTTTTTTCCAACAAACCCACTGCTCACGGTCGCAGAGTGTCTCCGGAATGGTTGTCTGATTAGCCAGTGCTCTGTCACTCATCTTCTATCTCCATCCATCGCTCTCATCGCCATCGAGCGTCGACAAAATTCACGCCATGCCGAATTCCGATCCAATCCCTTGGTCCCAACGGGGACCCCCCGTCCCATACTAGTTGGTTTTTGGGTGGAACAACCACTTTGGTCGAATGAAAAACGCAAGACGTGGTGGTGTTCCACCCACTGTTCCACCCATTTCAGGTACCGCCCAGTTGTTCCAGCCAACGAGTGCATGGGTGGAACATGCTGCAGTCTGGTGGTTTTGGCAATCTTTGGAGAGTCGCATAGACTCATAATTCCGATCGGATAGAATCGGAATACAGGATAGCGACTACCAATAGATCCCCTATGTATTCTGGGCATCATCGGAGGTCCTGTTCGGATCGGATGTCGATCCCAGTGTAATGTCGAACGAGATCTCCCTCAACTCTCATCCGTTTAGACTCCACCTCAACGTTGGTGTTGAGTTTACGTGTGAACCAACTCTTGTTTAGTGGATCGTCGACACCCTGTACATCGGCCCAATTGAGATAGCAGTCATAGACCTCACTTTTCGGAACGGAGGCATCCTCTTTCTCAACAAGATACGTCTCGATGAATGACTCGAACGATGGTGGAGAGTCCTCGTCTTGAGCATCGATTTCAACACCACTTGCTGTGTCAGTTTGTTCAGTCTCTCTATCACTTTTTGATGTGTCGAGCGATGCGGAATGGAGTGTGCTTTCTACGATTGTAGAGAGTGGCCGTACCTGTCCGTCCTCGTAAATAACAGACTCAGACTCGTCATGAAGAATGACAATACAATAAGAGTCACTCCCAAAGGCGGGTTCAGGGAGACAATCTTCTGGGACAAACGGGATTTTGATCGGAACCCACTCTCTGTCGAAGGCTGTTTTCGACTTGTAGGTATGGGTTTCACCGGGCTCATAGACGAGATACTCGTTTGCAGTGGGATCATAGCTGTATATTGCTGGAACGCGGTCTTTCGTCACTGCTGAAAGCGATCCCAATCTTACGTGCTCTGTTCCAGTACCATCGTAGAGAACAATCGAATCATCTTCACGCACCCAAATGCTGCGACGATTGTCGTCACTCCCTGTAACGGGACGAATAGCAGTGACTCCGCCCTCTTCGGTTGCACCTCCATTGAACGTGATTGGCGAGTCGTCGGTATAGAATCGGATTTCACCGCTCTGAAGCTCTCGAACAGGCGGTGAAAGGATTCCTTCGACACGCTTGGCCCAATCTAGCTCTGAATTTCCCGGACGAACAACGAAGAGGGGTATCTCTCCTGCTTGCTGAGCCTTTCGGAGATTGGTGAGCACCTTCGCAGGGTTCTCCGGTGTTGTCGTCTCGACTTCAATAGCGAACGTTTCATCGAGTTCGGGATGGGTGGCCCGCCCGTCGGGCTTCTCACTCCCATCCTGTGAGAGGATCGAGACGGTGAATCCGAGCGTAGTGAGTTCCTCCTCGATCTGGAGAAGGGCATCATCGTGACCACTGCCGCCAGCAGCTTGCACTTCACCTGTATCGGGGGCAGCGACGTCTTCGCCTGCTGTGGTTAGTCGAACCACGACCTCATCAACTTCAAGATCGACGCTCGTCTCCAAGAACCGAGTGCGTTGGCGGATGTCTGCCAATTCATCGTATGATGGCGGGTCGATCTCAACATCTTCGAACAGTCGACGGAGTTCTTGATCAACCTGCTCGACTGCTACCTCCCCATTCTCTTCACGGACTCCATCTCGAAGCTGTAAACTCCGCACTACCTTGGCGAGGGCAACATCCAGTTTGTCGTCGGTGACGCTGAGAACCTCACGGAGCGCCGCTGGTGTTTGTGTGGTAGGAGCTGTAGATTCCGGCACTCCGAATGTGTCGGTCGCTCGGCTGTGGATTGTCGAGAGTGTCTCACCGAATTGAGCTTCTTCACGAGGCGTGAGTGGGTAGTCGCTCTCGGGGTGGCCCGCTGGGATAGGGAGCGGTTTGATACTGAATGGATACGGCCCCGTCTCTCCGAACCTTGGACTCGGTAGGCTCGCAATCCATTCACCACGAGGCAGTGAGCGAATCCGGTTTGCAAAGGCGACGGGGTCCATTTCCTCGTGGGCCATTGCTCTCGCCAACTCCCGATCAACGTTGATTTTTCCAATGAGCGAGCTCCCGATGTTGTTCAGGGCGTTGAGGTAGACTTTCCGACCGCCTTCGATTTCCATCTGCTCGGGGAACTGCATCGATAAGCCCACCGAGAGGCGGAAGCCCCGACCCTTTTCGAGCAGATCGTTGATGATGCCTGAAACCACGACCGATGCGGCCTCGTCGACAATCAGGTTTACAACGTAGTCGTCAGAGTACTGTGCGAGGTCGCGTTTTCGCTCTTTGAGTGCATCATCGAGGTTGGTCAGAATCACACCCGTCATAATGCGGGCTGCCTCCTCGCGGAGATCACCGAGGTCGAATAGAATAATTGTGTTCTCGTCGATGAGATCCCGAAAATCGAATCGATTCTCAGTATTATTGAAGATGCGTCGCAGGTGGGTATCCTGCGAAATGTATGCCAGACGGTTCCCGACACCGCCCATCACATTCCCGAACGTCTTTGCGTCGAGTTGGAGTTGCCGCCGAATCACTCGGATGACTTCCTCATCGCCCGATTGGGGAGCTTCATCGGGATTCGGTTGTGGTGGGCCAGCCTCCCAGAGCTTGTCGACGGCGTATTCGAGCTGGCGATGAGCAAAGTAGTCAGTCGACTCACGATAGAGCCCGTTTTCGCGGCCATGCTCCTCGTCGAACAGTGTCTTAATCAGGGTCTTGATGAGTGTCGGAGCAACCGTAGCCCGCTCGTATCGATTCTCGCCCATCACGAGTTTCAGAATCTCCTCGTAGTGGTCGGCCTTCCGCTGGACAGCATCCACACGGCGTCGACCACGTTCCATCGACGGTTCGAGATCGAAGAACGAAAAGCCGGGAAGGATATCAGGAACCGGGAAGTGAATGACGTTCTCTTCGAGGTCAGTGGTTCCGAACTTGCGAGCATGAGCCCGCATGTAGTTTTGAGTCATCCCGTCGCCTTTCGGATCAATGAGGATGACCGGCCCCTCCGTGTTTTCGTACAGTGAGAGAATGTCGTTGATGAGTGCTTTCGACTTTCCTGACCCTGTGGTTCCGAATCGACCGTAGTGCGTTGGCAGCAACCCCGGTGGGATGTGTGTCGGGAGGTCTTCGGCTGCACCGTTCTCACTGAGTGGGTAACCTATGGTCATCCCATCGCGGAATTCACGCATGATATCCTAATGAGGCCGTGGCAACGGATTTCGACTCTGCTGTTCTGCACGTGTGCCTCTGGTGCCCTCGACGCTGAGTTGGTCAGCCGAAGGCACGAGAATGAAATTGGCGAGTTCGTCACCACTCAATACCAGATCGGGACGAGTCTTTCCACGACCAGTCGTGAGCTCTCGATTGAGAACACGTTTGAGCAATGCCCGACCTTTCTTTCTTTTTGTTGCTTTTCGCCATCCGGTTTCCCCTACTGGCTGGCCGTCGAGTCCATAGAAAGGGCCATCGAGGGAGTCAAAAACTGGTCGAAGCGAAGTAAGCTGTGAGCCGAGTTGTTCGCCGTTCTCTGGTGGCACCACAACGGCACGCAGATTTACGGTAAACGTCCGACTGGAATTTTTAGCGGTGATCCGATCGATTCGGTCTTGGACTGTCTCGGTCAGCTTCCGTTCTTTTGTACTCGTCGACTGATCTTCGACCTCTAGGAGTGGCCCAAGTAGTTCTTGAGAGAGTGTATCACGACCATCGGCAAGATCCTCCTTTCGAAGGTCTCCGTCGGCCTTCCAGCTATCACGGCGCTGGAAAACGATTTGGAACGCAATCGGATGTTCGATATCGCTCAACTGGTCGATGAGTGTCACCAGTGGAGGAGTAGTCGATCTGGTCGACGTCCCGTTCAGAGTTTCTGTAAAGAGCGTCAACGTCGTCATCCAGTCTTTCTTTCGGATGGCGGTCCCACACCAGCGGACACCTCGGGGATGCAGTGAATCTATTTCTGGACGAGCGAGAATGGTGTCTCGATCAGTCAGCGTTGGTCTGTCATTCGGGTATTGGCTGTCATCAGGCGAGCGGGCATTCGATAAGCCAACCGCAACAGCGTCATCTCCGATCTCGATCCACTTCTTGGAATCTTCGTCGACTACTGTACCACCATCACCCACAGGCGGTTCTGTGCTCGAAGCGGCCTCATCTGTATCACTATGTTCGAGACCATCGGCGGAGATTGGTTGGAACTCCTCGTCAGCATACTCATACAGTAATCCGTTACCGTTCACTGCCTCAGCAAATTCCTCACAAGAGAACTCGACAGTCGGGACAAGCTTCGTTTCGAGGTCGACCTCTACGCGTTCGATATCGAACGTCGTGGGGTAGATAGACCGTAACCGAGTCTCCAGTGTGTCAAAGTGTTCGTCGACACCGTAATAGAACTCGACAGGCTCATTTTTGCCCTCACTGAGCGCAAGGAACTCGAAACGGGGCGGGTGGTTGCTGTGCAGCGGATTCAACGCATTCAGTAGACCACCCGACCCTTCACTGGCCAGTTTGTGCAGACTCGTGAGAACAGTAGGGATATCACTCGCTGCGACTTCTTCAGATGTGGGTGTAACCCGGAGGTACTCACGCATTGTCCTCACCCTCCACTAAACCGCCGTCTGGCTTCGGAGGGACGGCGTC
>Ga0136578_100924_pt1 | contig 7644 bp, 6 predicted proteins | sample AntDeeMetagen190_FD_104795 | JGI IMG/M metagenome (GOLD analysis project Ga0136578, IMG submission 104795) | Saline lake microbial communities from Deep lake, Antarctica - Metagenome #190 | ecosystem: Environmental > Aquatic > Non-marine Saline and Alkaline > Saline | place: Antarctica: Deep lake... | reverse complement strand
GTCGCGCCCGCCGACGATCAAAGCTCAGTCGGGCGGTCGATCTCGCGGGCGGTCGACGTCCGCGACCACGAACTCGGCTACGAGGTAGCAGGGACGCCGGTCGACTGCGTGATCGCTGGCCTCGGGACCCTCTGTCCCGATGTCGATCTCGTCGTCTCGGGCTGTAACAAGGGCGCAAACATCGGAGCCTACGTCCTCGGTCGATCCGGAACCGTCAGTGCGGCTGTCGAAGCCGCCTTTTTTGACGTGCCTGCGATCTCGGTCTCGTTATATATTGACGCGGGCGACGACTGGCAGCAGCTCGCGACCGACCCCGCGGATTTCCGCCATGCGACCGCTGCAACCCGGTATCTCGTCGACCACGCGGGCGAGGCTGGCGTCTTCGAGGCCGCCGACTACCTGAACGTGAACGTCCCCTATATCGAGACCGAATCAGGACGCATCGAGCCGAGCGAGATGGTGGTCACCCATCCGTCGACGCGATACGAGATGGGAGCCGAGCGAAACGGCGAGCAGGTCGACTTGCAGGACAACATCTGGGAGATGATGCGTTCGGGGTCGATCACGGACCCAGAAGGAACCGACCGCCGAGCCGTGGCCGAGGGACAGATCAGCGTCTCGCCGTTGACCGCGCCTCACTCGACAAAACACCACGACGCGCTCGATAGCCTCGCAGAACAGTATCGGGTCGAAAACGAAGGGCCCAGTTAGTCGTCGGATTCGGCCGCGGCGGTGTCGGCGTCGGCTGCTGTGGTCTTGGCGCGGGTGCGTTCGAGTTCTTCGAGATACGCATCTGCATCCATCGCGCTCTGACAACCCATACCCGCCGCAGTGACTGCCTGCTGGTAGTGGAAGTCGACCACGTCACCCGCGCCGAACAACCCCGCGACACCAGTTGCAGTCTGGTTGCCGCCCTCGCCGCCCTCTGTCTTCAGATACCCCTCATCGTCGGTGTCGACACCGATGTCCTCCAAGTAGCCCGTGTTCGGCGTGTGACCGATAGCGTAGAAGACCGCACCCGCATCGAACTCGAACTCCTCAGTCTCTGGATCGTCGAGTTTGGCGGTCGGGTGGCCCTCGGGATGGCGCACAAGCGTCACCGAGTCGACGCCTTCCTCACGGCTGCCGTGGAGTTCGGTGGCCTCGGTGTTGCGCATAATTTCGATTTCGCCCGCGTCGACTTTGTCCATGATGCGGTCGATCCAGACGTCCTCGGCGCGGAACTCCTCGCGGCGGTGGACGATATAGACCGTCGAGGCGAACTTCGTGAGGAAGTGAGCTTCCTCCATCGCGGCGTCGCCGCCGCCGATAACGACGATCTTCTCGTCGCGGAAGAAGGCTCCGTCACAGGTCGCACACGTCGACAGGCCGTAGCCCATCAGATCGTCCTCGCCCGGAATACCGAGTGTCCGGGCACTCGCACCGGAGGCGGCGATCACGGCATCGGCGGTGTAGACGTCGCCGTTCGAGAGCGTGATCCGGAACAAGCGATCAGTTCCTTCGCCTTCGGCGTCGACTGATTCCAGCACGCCGTTTTTCGTATCTGCACCGAACTGCTCGGCCTGCTCTTTCATGTTGTTGATGAGCTCCGGCCCGGAGATGCCCTCGGGGAAGCCGGGGTAGTTCTCGACATCGGTGGTTAGTGTGAGCTGGCCACCGGGCTCGTCGCCTTCAAGCACGAGTGGGTTGTTGTTCGAACGGGCGGCATAGATCGCTGCCGTAAGCCCGGAAATACCGGTTCCGGCGATCACCAATGGCCGGTGTTCGACGACCGCATCGGAGTCTGCTGACATGGCTACGCGTAGGCAGACGAGTCGTATGTAGGTTGTGCTGTGTCCCGAACGTGCCGGTAGCTGTGGCGCGGTGAGACACCAGTCGACGCCGACGTGATCCACAGACGCTTTTATCGCGCGCTGCAGAGTCGTGACAATGACAGCCGACCGCGAGGGCCGAGCCGACGAGCCGGTGGGCGATGAGGAGTCAGTCGACCAGCCGGCCGCCGAGGATCTGCAGGCGGTCTACGACCGAATCGCGACACACTTCTCGCAGACCCGTGAGTATTCGTGGCCAGAGGTCGAGGAGTTCGTCGACAGCGAAGTCGACCGTTGTGGTTCTCTCGGCCGGGCACTGGATCTCGGCTGTGGCAACGGTCGACATGCCGAAACCCTCGCCAATGCGGGCGGCGACGTCGTCGGGCTGGATGTTAGTCGGGGCCTCCTAGCGGAAGCGAGGGAGCGAGCCGCCGAGGGTGGGTTCGGTGTCGGCCTCGTCCACGGCGACGCCTCGCGACCCCCGTTTGTCGACGACCGATTCTCGCAGATCGTCTACGTTGCAACACTCCACCATCTTCGCACGCGCGAGGCCCGGCAGCAGAGTCTCTCGGAGGTCGGCCGGGTGCTGGCTCCCGGTGGTCGAGCCCTCGTCTCGGCGTGGAGTACGGCCCACGACCGATTTGATGCTACCGAGGGGTTCGATACGACCGTCGACTGGACGCTGCCCGGTGGGAAACAGGTCGGGCGCTACTACCACATTTACGACCCCAAAGAGTTCCAGGCGGATTTGGAGGCAGCGTCGGTCGAGATTGTCGACGTTCGTGTGTCGAGTGGGAACTGCTATGCGGTCGTTGAGTCATCGTCCGACGTGTCGTAGTCGACGACACGGCACCGTCGACTGTCACATGGACCGTGGTTCGACTTCGAAGCCGGGGCCACCTCCGAGGTCCAAAACTGAAGGCTGACCGCAGATACGGGGTTGTTAGTGTCCGACAGGCCACTCTCACCGAACCACGCTGACAGATGGTATCGAAGGCAACGGGTGTATAGCTGGCCGACATACTTCTTGTGAGACAAATGAATCGAATAATAACAAATAAATCGGCAGGTCGGCGGATTCGACAGACTCTCGGATTTCTCTTCGTCTTCAGCCTCGTCTTCGGCCTCGTGGTCGCCCCGTTCGGAATCATCACTGTGGGGACCGCAGTTGGCCAGTCAGCTGACCAACAGGAGTCCGAACCCCCCGGCTATGAAGAACTTAGCGACGAGCTGGTGACCGCCGCCGAGGTCGACTTCCAAACCGAGCCGGAGGTCTCCGAAGAACAACGGGCAGCCGCTGAAACGGGTGTCCAAGAGGGGATCGAACTCGCCCGAGCTGACGGCTTCGAACCGACACCCGAGGGCGAACAAGCAGCACTGCAAGCCGCACTGCACGCTGCCGCACAGTATCCGGACGCAGCTGCTGAACAGGTCCAAGCCGCCAACAGAGGAGCGGTTCACGGAGCGGTCATTCAAGGCGAAGAGATCGATACCGACCAGCTCCGGGCCGGGATCTACGGCAGTGGTGTCGGCACGCTCTCACAGCATCAGCAAGCCAGCGTCGAGCAGATACAGAACGGGGCCTACGGTGCGGCCATCGGGAGCCTCTCCCAGCATCAACAGGCCGACGTGACGCAACTCCAGTACGCCGCTGTCGGTGCATCCGCCGGGGCCGTCTACAGTGCGATGCAGTCTCAAGAGGTGACAATCGAACAGATTCAGGTCGCTGCCCAAGGCGGGGCCGAAGGGGCGCTCGAAGGGGTCCAATCGGTTAGCGTCGAACAAATCATGGCCGCAGCCTTTGGCAGTGCGAGCGGCGGCGCCGAAACACCTGTTGCCGACCGCGAGAAAGTCCTCAGAACGACACAGTCGGCTGCCAAAGGGTCACTGACACAGAGCCAAGAGGCAACCGTCGTCCAGATCCAAGGGGCCGCCCGCGGGGCCTCTGAAGGGACGCTCTCACAGCATCAGCAAGTGACCGTCAGCCAGGTTCAGGTGATCGCCGAGAGCGCGGCGACCGGTGCGATTTCCCAGTATCAGGAGGCAACTGTCGTCCAGATCCAGTCGGCCGCACAGGGTGCGAGTCAGGGGGCGGCGACACTCACACAGCAACAGGAGGTCACCGTCGAGCAGATCCAGATCCAAACCGAGCAGGTGGCGGTTGAGACGGTTCAAACAGCCGTTGAGTACGACGTCGAGTATTCGACGACGATCGTCGACTATGCCGAGACGACGGTCGAACAAGAGGCACAGCCCGAAGAGCCGGATGGTGAGCAACCTGCGCCCGACGATCCAAATGCTCCGGACGGTCCGCAGGCACCGAGGAGCCCGAAGCCCCCGGTGGGCCAACAGGGCCTGAAGCGCCAGCCGAACCTGAAGCACCTGCAGAGCCCGAAGCTCCAGTCGGACCTGAAGCACCTGCTGAGCCTGAAGCACCAGTCGGACCTGAAGCACCTGCTGAGCCCGAAGGACCTGCAGATCCTGATGGTCCTTCGGCTCCGGAAGCACCAGCCGAACCCGAAGAACCCGAAGCGCCGGATGAACCCGAATCCGAGGAGCCAGAAGAACCGGACGAGTCCGAGGGTTCGAGTGACTCCGAGGACGCTGGAGACTCAGATGACTCAGAAGATGAGGATTCCGAGGATTCGGGTGACTCAGGAGAGTCCGACGAGTAAACGGTACAATCGCCCACCACTATTTTGCCGGTCGACCGCAAAGAACGAACGGCCCGCCAGCATCGTCGCCCGACTCCAGCGGTGGTCTCGGAGCCCCACATGACAGTTATCGCGGATATTAGCCTCCCCGCCGACAGTTTCGCACTCGGCCGTCTTTTGAGTGACGTCACTGGCATCGAGACTGAACTCGAACGTATCGTCCCACTCCGTGAGACCGTCATGCCGCTGTTCTGGATTTCTGGGGCCGACCCAGCAGTAATCAAAGACGTGCTTTCTGACGATCCACGGACGATAGCCGTCGACCAACTCACGACCACGAATGGCAAGACACTCTTTGAGGTCCACTGGACGACCGAGACCGACGGACTCGTCGGCGCGCTCGTCGACACACGAGGGAAGATCCTCGAAGCAAGCGGGACCGACAAAACGTGGGATTTCCGGCTCCGATTCGGTTCACACAGCGAGCTATCGGCGTTTAATATGGCACTCACAGCCGACAACATTGCTGTCACGCTCCGGCACATCTACAACCCCACCCCTCGTGGGGATGGGGCTGGGCTCTCGACGATCCAGCGGGAGACGCTCCTGACAGCATACGACCACGGGTATTTTCGAGTCCCGCGCCGGACGACCCTCGTTGCACTCGCCGACAGAGAGGGTATCAGCGATAGCGCGTATTCCCAGCGCATCCGACGTGGAATAGCCGGGCTCATCGAGCAAACGCTGCTCTCCGAAGAGTCCTGTCGGTCCGAGTAATCGCCGGTCTGTCGACTCAATTGGAACTGGAGACAACGATCCGGACGTGCGCCCAACGCGAACGACTGCTTGCCACTTATGTATGCCGCAGTCTTACTTTCGAATATGAGTGAGAGTGACGGAGATGGGGATGGAGAGTCGGACACAGAGGTCTACGAGGTGGCGGTTGTCGGTGGGGGTCCGGCTGGACTGTCGGCAGCATTGTACACGACACGCCTGAGTCACGACACCGTCGTGATCGACCGCGGCGGCGGCCGAGCGGCAATGATGCTCGATACGCACAACGTAATCGGGGTTACTGAGGACGTGTCGGGCAACGAGTTCCTCGGCACCGCGAGCAATCAGGTCGAAGAGTACGGTGGTGACGTGATTCGAGACTTCGTCACCGAAATCGAGCGCGAACCGGATGGTCGGTTCCGGCTCAGCGGGAACTCCACTGAGGTCATTGCCGACCGCGTCGTGCTTGGCGTCGGCTTCTCCGACGAGCGACCCGAGCCACCGCTGCCGCGCACGGGCAAGGGACTCCACTACTGTCTCCACTGTGATGCCTACATGTTCATCGACGAGTCGGTGTACGTGATGGGCACCGGCGACTCGGCGGCCCATGTTGCGATGATCATGCTCAACTTCACCGACGAGGTCGACATCCTCACTCGCGGCGACGAAATCGAGTGGAGCGACGAGACCCAAAAGCTGGTCGACGGCCACCCGGTCGACGTGATCCACGAGGACGTGACGGGGATGAACAAGTCCGACGACGGCTGGCTCGAAAGCTTCGAGTTCGAGGATGGAACGGTTCGGGAGTACAAGGGCGGCTTTGCGCTGTATGGCTCGAACTACAACACCGAGTTGGCCGAGGCACTCGACTGTGATCTCAACGACGACGGGACAATCGTTGTCGACGACCACGGGCAGACCAGCGTCGACGGGATCTACGCGGTTGGCGACATCACGCCGGGGCACAATCAGGTGCCGGTGGCGATGGGCAAGGGTGCGAAAGCGGGGCTGGCGATTCACAAAGAACTACGGACGTTCCCCAAGTCCCTCGAAGAGTTGGAGGCCGAGGGGCCGGTTGCCGAGAGCGATGTGCCCGGCGTCTCGGCTGAGATTCAGGCCGCGGCGCGGAGTTTCGGCGACGACTAAGCGTCTGCGGGAAACGGTAAGGTAATTAATGGCGTGTCGTGAATGAGTGTATACGTCGATCAGGCGGCGTTGGAACGCGATGATTGCCGCGGTCGACGTTTTTGTGCGCTAGTGATCTACTGTCTTCAATCTCGTGACCGTGACCATGCAGTGCCTCGACGATCAGTAGGTCATCCTGTGGATGGTTTGTCGACCGCATGGAGGTATTATCGCTCCTAAAATTGAGGCCGTGTGATTTCGTACGTAGTCTACAATTTGTTACCGTAGCCACGGAAGAATGCTTCTAGATGGTCTTTGCCGGTCAATTAGAGAATCATCTCCACCTTCGTCAAGGTTCAATGCATTCTCTTGAGGATTCAAATATATTTTATCCATTGTATCACGAACAAATTCAGCAACTATTTCACTATCTTCGCTAATCTGTTCGTCTCTTAATATTTCTCTATAACCATCTAGAGATAGTGCCATTCTTGCTCTGAATTCATATTCTTCCATGAGTATTTTTTGCCTCCTATAATTTGAAACTGTAAACCAAACTGCTACAGATACAGATAATATGAGAAACACTTTTGCTATATTTGTATCTATTGTGGTAGTAGTACTTGTGGAAATGTCATAATATATGAAGCCTGCAAAAAGAAGTAGAACTAATATACTTCCTATTGATGCATATTTCCAATATTCCAAATTTTGTTCTAATTGGTCTTTTCTCTCCGAGAATTGTTTCCCTAACGATGCACTAGTTGTTCTCTTAATCAATCCTCTAGCAGTCTCTTCTAGCTGTCTAATTTTCTCTTCTTTTGATAATATCTCATCTTGTTTTTCATCTAATTTGTTTAATTTATGTATAAATTCTTGTTCTTGATTTTCTAACTTATTTTTATGCGTTCTGAGTGAATAATTAGAACTTCTAGAACCATGAAGTTCGTAATTTATATTTTCAATTTTTCTATCTATTTCTCTTACTTTATTTATGTTGTCATCATTGGTTTCATTATTGATGATCTCTTGACGTTCTTGTTCTAACTGTTCTCTTTGATGTATTAGTTCAGCCAATTCTTCTTTGCTACTAGTCACTTTAACCACCTATTTCAGCACTACCGTCATTCAACAAATACATACATTGAAATCACACCTAGATTCAGTACCTCACAAAGCATCCTCGGCTAGCTGTTTCTGCGGCCTGAGTTCTGTGTCGAAGCGGTTGTACTGACGGTCTCGACGAGAGAATTACGGACGGATCGACGGAGAGCTGTCGC
>Ga0136578_100894_pt1 | contig 7852 bp, 8 predicted proteins | sample AntDeeMetagen190_FD_104795 | JGI IMG/M metagenome (GOLD analysis project Ga0136578, IMG submission 104795) | Saline lake microbial communities from Deep lake, Antarctica - Metagenome #190 | ecosystem: Environmental > Aquatic > Non-marine Saline and Alkaline > Saline | place: Antarctica: Deep lake... | reverse complement strand
GTCGCCTGTTCGGCTTACTCGTGGCTGATCTCTGAGTGTGCGCCGATGAGCGCGTCGCACAGGTGCATCCCCTTAATCTCGCAAGACTCGTCGACGATAGAGCGCTCCAGTTCCGTATCAGTGATGCTGACGTCTTCGAAGATTACGCTCCGGTTGACGCTACTGCCTTCAATTGTCGCGCCGGACATCACGTGGACGTTCTCCCCGAGCTCGCTGTTCTCGACAGTCGCATCGTCGGCGACCAGGTTCTCCCCGCCCAGCTTCCAGGCGACGGCTTCGAGATAGCTATCCGGCGTGCCGATGTCGAACCAGGCGCCGTCGAACGTGAAGGCGTGAACGGCCTCCCGTGACTGGAGCCACTGGATGAACCACCCGGGCTCGTCGGGGTTGTTCTCGCCAGCAAGGTAGGTTTCGAACTTCGGCAGTGTCTCCTGGGGGAACGCATAGCAGGCGATGGAGACCAGCGTGCTCTTGGGTTCGTCGGGTTTCTCCTGGAAGTCGACGATGCGGTCGCCGTCGAGGTCCACCAGCCCGTAGGATTTCGCGCGTTCCTTCGAACCAACGTCGTAGGCGGCGATACAGGGCGTCCCCTTCTCCTGGAAAAAGTCCCCGAACTCCGCGAGGTCGAACGAGATGAGGTTGTCGCCAGCGACAACCATGAGGTCGTCGTCGAGGTTTTCGCGGTCGATGAGTTGGGCGAGCGCGCCAATGACGCCGAACTTCTCGTCTTCTTCGACGGTCTCTTCGACGGAGACGACCGGCTTCTCGAACTCGCTCTCGGCGAGATACTCCTCGAAAGACTCGCCAAAGCGCTCGTTGGTCGAAACGTAGACCTCATCAACCCGCTCGTCGGCCTCCAGGTCCCTGAATACGTCGTCGATGACCGTTCCATCTCCGACCGGGAGGAACATCTTGGGCCGGTTGCGGGTGATAGGCCAGAGTCGCGTCGCATAGCCGCCGGCAAGAACGATTGCCTTCATAATCCGTTCATTTGGGGGGAGGGGTAAACGCTTTGTCCATTCGGCCGCGCGAACGGGAAAGCGATTTGTCCCCGCCGAGTGACCTGGGACCATGGAGGAGTCGACCACCCGCCAACGCATTATCGAAGCCCTCCGCGAGGAGCCGGCGACGCCGCGACAGCTCTCTACGTCAGTGGGCGTCCCCACCAGCACCGTCTACGAACACGTCCGCCACGTCGCCCAGAGCCTCGAAAACGCCGACGAGCAGTTCCTCGTTGCACCACCAGCGTGTCGGGCGTGTGGGTTCGACGGCTTCGACGACCCGCTGAACTACCCCTCACGGTGTCCAGAATGTCGGAGCGAACGGATTGCGGAACCACAGTTCGTCATCGAGTCAGCGTAACGCGTCGACCGACGACGCCGGCACCGAGCCGCCCTGTACGACAACGCTTTCCTGTCCCGACCCGGACCACTCAGTATGGTTCACCGGCTGGTCCTCGGCTGCGGCGCCGTCGGCTTCGACCTGCTTTCGGCGATGCCCCGCCACGGGGACCTGACGGTTATCACTGCCGACGCCGTGCGGGCAGAGAGCCTGCGCGAGGCGGATATCGACGCCACCCAGGGCGATCCGACGGCGCCCGACGATCACATCTCCACACCGGTAGATATCGTCGTCGTCGCCGGTGAGGATGCCGAGCGGAACTTCCGGGCCGCCGAAGCCGCTCGTGAGGCGTTCCCCGACGCACTACTCGTCGCCTACACCGGTATCGATGCCGAGGAGACGGCTGCGGCGGCGCTTGACTCATTCGTCGACCGCACGATCGACCCCGTCGCCGCGCTCGCGGGCCGAGTTCTCGACTACGCGACCGGCCCCGAAAGCGAGCGGGCACGGGGGCTCAAGCAGGCGCTGTTGAACGTTGCGGAGCCGCTCGCTGTCGTCGCCCACGACAACCCCGACCCCGACGCGATCGCGAGCGCTGTTGCCCTCTGCCGCGTCGCAGAGAGCTTCGGCGTCGAGGCGGCGGCTTGTTACTCCGGCGAGATATCCCACCAAGAGAACCGAGCATTAGTAAATCTCCTCGATCTTCCGATGGTCCACCTCGGGCCGGGGGATATCGAGGCGTACGGCGCCATTGCACTCGTGGACCACTCACGCCCGGGGGTCAACGACAGCCTGCCCGAGGACTCCGATATCGACATCGTTATCGACCACCACCCACCCCGGGGCCCCGTCGACGGCGTGTTCATCGATCTGCGGAGCGAGGTTGGCTCGACCAGTACGCTGCTGACCCAGTATCTCGACTGGTTCGACGTGCCGTTCGACCGGAAGACCGCGACCTCGCTGCTCTACGGGATTCAGGTCGACACCAAAGAGTTCACTCGCGAGGTCGCCGAGGCGGATTTCATCGCCGCCTCCCTGCTCATCCCCGCTGTTGACTCCGATACACTCTCACGAATCGAGTCACCCAGCGTCTCGATCGAGACGCTCTCCGTCCTCGCAGCCGCGATCAAGCACAGGACCGTGCAGGGCGGTGCGTTGTCGAGCTGTGTGGGCGAGATCCGCGATCGGGATGCGCTCGCCCAGGCAGCCGAGCGTCTGCTCGACATGGAGGCGATTCACACCACGCTCGTCTATGGGTTCATGGACGAGACCATCTACGTCTCGGGTCGCTCGCGTGGCGGAGATCTCGACCTCGGGGAGACGCTGCGGGACGCGTTCGGTGCAATCGGGGATGCCGGCGGCCACGCAGATATGGCGGGGGCCCAGATTCCGTTGGGCATTCTGGGGGAGGTCGGTGCCGAGTTGACCGGCTCGCTCGGCGACGTGATCGAAGCCGTTGTCGAGGGCCGATTCTTCGAGGCGTTAGGGGACGCCCCCAGCGCGCCCACAGCCGAGAACTCAATCGAGTATGAGTACGCCCCAGTGGGGACCGCCTCCCTCTCGTTCGCCGAACGGGTCGCCTCCGCCGCAGATGTTGATTTTTCCGACAGCACATCTGAGGAGGACGCTGACGAGGACGCCTGAGTCCTGTAGGCTTTTGCGCTGGCGGCTCGTTAGGCCGGTATGGCCACCAGAGCACGGGTCAAAGAGTACATGACCCGCGAAGTCGCGACCGTCTCCGCAGACGACACCGTCCAGGAGGTGGCACGTCGTATCGCCGAGAGCGAGGGCCACAACGGCTTTCCCGTCACCGACGGCCGCCGCGTCAAGGGGTTCATCTCCGCCCGCGATCTGTTGCTGGCCGACAAGGACGCCCTCCTCTTCACCGTGATGAACGAGAACCTCGTCGTTGCCCATCCGGAGATGGACGTCATCGACGCCGCGCGCGTCATCCTCAGGTCGGGTATTCAGAAACTCCCGGTCGTCGACGACGCCGGGAACCTCGTCGGCATCATCTCCAACACAGATGTAGTCAGGAGCCAAATCGAGCGAGCAACCCCCGAGAAGGTCGGCGATTTGATGGAAACGCTCCAGCAGATCCACGACGTGACCGTCACCCAGGAGCGCCGGACCGTGAGGCTGGATGATCTCGTTCCCACACAGAACCGCGTGTACGCTGACGAACTCGAAGGCCGGAGCTACGAACTGGAGAACGGGCTGGCAGAGCCGCTCGTCATCATCGCCAACGCGACCGGCAGGACCGAGCGCCTGCTCCTCACTGACGGCCACCACCGCGCACTCGCAGCAGACCGGCTGGGGATCGAGGAGATGGACGCGTACGTCATCGTCGTCAAGGCGGCGGGCCCGGTCGAGCTGGGGATGGAACGCACCGCCGAGAATGAGGGGCTGCAGTCGATCGACGACGTGGAGGTGGTCGACTACGCCCGGCACCCGCTCATCGAGACGACGAAGCGCCTCCAGTAGCGCCACCGTTTGGACTGTGCTCCCTTCTCTCCGTTCCTTTCCGGCGATAGGTTTTTAGTTTCGAGCATCGAGGACTGGGTTAATGGCTACGAGTGCGTCTCGGCTCGCTGAGCGCCTCCGGCAGCCGGCCTACACCGGAGAGAACCGCTGTACGCCCTGTACCGTCCTGAACACTGCCATCGCCGTCTGTCTCTCCGCGATTGCGGCGGTGTTTCTGACGCCCGTTTTCGGCCTCCTTGCGCTGGGCGTGGGAGTCGCTGCCATCTACTTCAGGGGGTATCTGGTCCCCGGGACGCCCGAACTCACGAAACGTTACCTTCCGGATCGGGTTCTCAGATGGTTCGGCAAAGCTCCTGAACTGCCAGACCCTGGCGAGGCCGTCGACGTCGAAGCGTATCTGTTCGAGGTGGGGGCAGTCGAGGAGACCGACGGGGAAAATCTCGTCCTCACCGGTGAGTTCGAGGCAGTCTGGCAGGAGGCTATCGACGAGGCTGGCACAAACCCCGTTGGTGCTGCTGGGAAACTCCTCGACGTGGCGGAGCCAGGTGTTGAGGAGCGAGGCGACGCCTGTGTGGTCACGGATGGTGGGATGAAGGCGGCTGACTGGCCTTCAGAGGCGGCGTTGGTGGCTGACTTGGGCGCTGTTCGGGTGCTGGGCGACCGCGACGCGGATTGGACAGCGCGAGATCACACAGAACAGGGCCGTATCTTGGCCGGATTGCGGGTGTTCGCCGAACGCTGTCCAGCGTGTGGCGGAACGCCCGGCCTCGGCGAAGAAACTGTCGAGTCCTGTTGCCGGCGCGCGGAGGTCTTCACATACAGCTGTCGGGATTGTGGGGCGTGCCTCCTGGAGATCGAACAGTAAGTCGCGGCACACGACCGGCCTCTTTTTTACGGATAGTCACTGCTTCGGTAGCTATTCAGTCAGCCCCTGACATCAGCGCCCATGAGCGACGCGTTCGAGCGCCGGACACGTGCGACACAGCAACGACTTCGAGAAATTGACGTCGAGGGGATGGTGCTGTTCCCGAGTAACAACCTCCTCTATACCGCCGGCTTCGCGGAGTCACCCAGCGAGCGCCACCTCCTGCTGTTCGTCCCTGTCGAGGGCGACCCGATCTTTCTCGTGCCCGAACTCTACGGCGAGCAGATTCGGGAGGAATCGTGGGTGCCCGACGTTCGGACCTGGGGCGACGACGAGGAGCCGAACCCGTACATCGAGCGCATCGCGGCCGAACTCAACCTCGCCGACGGCGACCTGCTCGTCGACGACTCCATGTGGGCCGTATTCACCCAGGATCTCCGCGCGGTGCTGCCCGAGGCCACGTTCGGGTTGGCGAGCGACGTGCTGGGCGACCTGCGGTGCCGGAAGGACGATACCGAACTGCAGGCCATGCGCGAGGCTGCGGCCGTCACCGACGAGACAGTTCGGGACCTCTGCGACCTCGGAGAAGACGTCGTCGGCATGACGGAGGCTGAACTGGCGAGCGAAATCGAGGCGCTCCTCGAGAGCAACGGGGGCACGGGCGTCTCCTTCGAGACCATCACCGGCTCCGGCCCAAATGGGGCGAAACCCCACCACAGCCACGGCGACCGGACCATCGAACAGGGCGACCCCGTTGTCCTTGACTTCGGCACCCGCGTCGACCACTACCCCGCTGACCAGACCCGGACGCTCGTCTTCGGCGGCGACCCCAATGAAGAGTACCGTGAAATCCACGAGGTGGTCCGGGAGGCACAGCAGGCTGGCGTGGAGGCGGTCGAACCCGGTGTGACGGCGGGCGAGGTCGACGCGGCGGCCCGGGAGGTCATCAAGGATGCGGGCTATGGCGAGCAGTTCATCCATCGCACGGGCCACGGCGTCGGTCTCGACGTGCACGAAGAGCCGTTCATCGTCGCCGGGAGCGGGCGACTGCTCGAGCCGGGGATGGTGTTCAGCGTCGAGCCAGGCATCTACCTCCCCGGAGAGTTCGGTGTCCGGATCGAGGACCTCCTCGTCGTCACCGAAGACGGTTGCGAGCGACTGAACGACACGGACCGCGGCTGGCGCTGCTAGCTACTCCAGCCCGTCGGCCTCGAAGTAGGCGTCGAGCAGTTTCTCCTCTGCACGCCGCAGATGCTCGTGGAACGTCGGTGGTGCGATGTCCAGACTCTCTGCGACCTCCTCGCCGGAGGCGTCGCGTGGCCAGCCGAAGAAGCCGGCGTGGTAGGCTGTCTCGATTACTTGGCGCTGGCGGTCGGTCAGAGCCTCCTCGAAGCTGGCGCGGAACTCCAGCCCGCGGCTTCCTGTACGCTCTCGCTCGTGCTGGGCCACCAGCCGCGTATCGTCGTAGGCACGTCCGATGGCCTCGACGACGGTCCGAACGTCGGCGCCTCGAGGGAGTTCGAACCGAGCGCGGGCGGTGTCGGTGTCAGCGCTTGCAGTCTTCAACACGCCGCCGTAGTGAGCGACCAGTGCGGCGATGGAGGGTTCGGCGGGGTCGATGCGAACCACGCCGCCACCGTCGGAGGTGGAGATGACCGTGAGCTCGCCGACTGTCTCGACCGCCGCGGCTTCGACGGCCGCCGGGTCACCCGAGAGTTCGAAGAACTCTGCGACACCGTTCTCCTCCTCGACGACCCCTTCGAGTTCGAGGGGTTGGTCGCTCTTGGTGGCCAGTCGCTGGAAGTAGGGTCCGGGCGGCGAGAACTCCAACTCGACTTCGACGACGGTGTCCGAGACCAGTGCGCGCCGGCGCTCGGCGACGGCGATGGCGTATCCGATGGTCTCGCCCAGTTCCGCGAGCACCTCCCGCTCGGTCCCACGGAAAGCCCCGCCCCGGGGGGCGTAGAGACAGAGCACGCCGTAGCTGGTGCCACGGTAGGAAAGTGGCACTGCGGCGGCGGCTTCGACCCCCGCGAGAGCGCGGCGTCGCGCCAGGGTCCGGCGTTCGGGTCATCGGCGATGGACTGGATGACGTGAGGTTCGTCCGTCTCGATGGCGTCGACGGCAGTGAACCCATCGTCGATGTCGACCGGCCGTGCGTCGACATAATCGGTTGGTCCGCCGGCTTTCGCTCGGGGCTCAACCTGGTCGCCGGTGATGGTCAGGTCGCCCAGCCACGCGAGTTCGTAGGGTTCGGCCGCGGCTAGATGCTCACAGACCGCCGATTCGATCCTCCCGCGGCTGTCGGCTCGGACCAGCGCGTCGTTCACGTCACGGATGACCGCGTTGACGTGGTTGAGCGTTTCCAGCCGGTCGGCCTGCGCGCGGAGTTCCGCCTCCCGGCGGCGTTTGTCGCTGATGTCTCGGCCGGTGCCGCAGATTACGGAAGGGTTTCCCGGCTCGGAGAGCACCGAACCGGTGAACTCGTAGTGGATGCGCTCACCAGAGCGGGTCAGCAGATCCGCTTCGGTGCCGGCCTCGCCCTCGTTTGCCACTTCAGCGATGGTCGCGGCGACGCGATCGCGGTGGTCGGGGGCGATGAGCGAGAGCGGTTCGATCTCGCGGAGTTCGGCATCGTCGTAGCCGGTCACCGCGTTTACTCGTTCGTTCCAGGAGAGCATCCCCTCATCGAGGGAGAAGACGAAGAATATCTCCTGAACGATGTCGATGGCGTTCTCGAGATGCCGGCTCTCGACTTCTGGAGTCGCCTCGGTCGTCGAGCCATCGCTGCGGCCGTCGCCGGCCGGCGGGCCGTCCTCGCCGGCCGGACCGTCGCTGCCTATCGGGCCGTCACCGCCTACCGGGCCGTCGCTGCCCGCAGAGCCGGCGTCCTCGTCAGCACCGCTACTTCCTCGCTTTGGCGTGGCAGGACCCTCCTCAGCATCGGAGCTGTCCTGTGGAGACATACCATAGTGCACACCGGCCGCGGCCAAGAGGGTTTCCGTCGCTGCTCAGAGGACCTCGTCCGGGTCGTGCTTCCTTAATTCAAGCAGGGAATCCCGGCCTTCAGGCCGGGAGTGAATGCGACACGGTACTGAGTGGCCGCTACTCGGTGGCCGGGCCGGAATCCAACTCCCGTTGAGCGTGGAGTAACATCCCGCG
>Ga0136578_100834_pt1 | contig 8326 bp, 10 predicted proteins | sample AntDeeMetagen190_FD_104795 | JGI IMG/M metagenome (GOLD analysis project Ga0136578, IMG submission 104795) | Saline lake microbial communities from Deep lake, Antarctica - Metagenome #190 | ecosystem: Environmental > Aquatic > Non-marine Saline and Alkaline > Saline | place: Antarctica: Deep lake... | reverse complement strand
CGACAAATTGGTTCGAAACCTCAGATGGGATGGCCCCCTGGTCTCGAAGTTTATCGAGATCTTTTGCGGTCGCCTCAACGGCGGGCATTGCGAAGGGGAGGTGGCCCTTGGTACTGATCGTGTCCTCGATTTCGTCGTTAATCTCCTCGATACGTGTTTCGACCTTCTGCAGTTCGTCTTCGAGCTCCGTGCGCTCCTGTTCTAGATCAGCAGAGTCGTCTATCTGCTCGAGCTTTCTTTTAATCTCACCTATTTCGCTTATCAGCGTATCACGCGTCTGTTCTGCCGACTCGAGGGCTTGCTCATGGTCTTCTTTTCTACCTCGAAGCTCCGATCGCGTATCCATTAGTGATTTAAGCTCACTACTGGCGGCATCCTGTAACTCGTCTTCAAACCGTGCTTCGACGGTTTTCAGATGGTCAATTGACCGCTCGATGATTTTGAGTCCCATGATGTTTTGGATGGCCTCACGGATCTCACCATGGCTCCGTTTTTCGGAGAGCTGCGTAATATACTCACCATCAAAGAAGAACAGCGAACTCAAGCGCTGTGGAAGAATCTGCTCGATAGAGTCCTGTGGGTTGTTCCGGGTTCCTCGTGTCCCATCAGGTTTAGTATAAGTCAACGACACGTCCTCATCGATGATTTCGCCTGCGTAATCGGAGGGCGATTGCTTCTGATATTCTACCCAGCGGGTGAGCTCGTAATCGATATCTTCGTCTTCGAATTCGAGTATCACCTCTACACGGACAGAGTCACTTGGCTCGACTTCTGCAAACGCACCTTGGCTGCCGAGATGGTTTGGCCGGAGGCTGAAGTTCACGTCACCGTACAGCACCCAGGTCAATGCGTTTCTGAGTGTAGTTTTCCCAGATCCGTTTTGTCCGTGGATCACAGTGACGTTATTGTCACCACCCTGTGCGAAGGTGATCGATCCTGTTCTAAACTGCCGGAAGTTCGTGAGATGGAGGCGATGGAGGCGCATAGTTACTCGGGGATCTCCTCTTCGACGATCTCTTTCAATTTCGGGATGAGGTTATGGACTTTCTGCATGTGGAGTTGCTTTTTTTCCTCACGGAGCGTTCGTTCGCGGATTCGTGCTAGGGTCTCCGAATCGACGTCTTCGACGTTTCTTTCTTTAGTCATGAATTGCCACCTACTAATGTGGCTTTACTCATAGGTGTGTCTCTTGTTCCGCAGTGGCACACCCTCGAGTGGTTGCTTTGATACGGTACGTCCGTTTCTTGTGATTTTGTGTATTCCATAGTATTCACATCTGGCGCAAGTTGAATTCCCGTTTCAGGGAGCCGATGGCGCCAGCATCGGTTGGAATTCCGTTCACGTCGGCATCTGGGTGGTTCCGAGCTGCTTCGGCAAACAGGTTCACTCGCTCTAGCTCTCGCCTAACGAGGTTCCGTTCGGTCGTAAACAGCGCTTCATCAACCGTCGCACTGTTCCGAATCTCAACCGGAGGCGCAACGACGAAATCGTGAATAACGGCGTGGTGTTTTCCTGGGTGTTGGCGGAGGATACGCCCCCGTCGCTGAACGAACTGGCGTGGATTGGACGAACTGGCCAGCATGTAGGCGGTTCGAGTCGCAGGGACGTCGACTCCCTCGTCGAGACACCGGATTGCCACGAGTGCTTGGATGTCTCCGGCCTCAAATCGTGCGAGTAAGTCCTGACGTTCGTCGCGGGACTCGTCGGCAGTGAATCGTTCAGCGCGAAGGCCGAGATCGGCACGAAGTGTGGTTTCTGTAGCGTCGACGTGCCGTCGCATTCGATCTTTGATCTCTCCTTCGACCGTTCCATCACCACAGTAGACGAGCGTGTGTTTGACTTCGTCTTCCTGCTGCAGCAGATCCACTAAACGCTCGATCTTCCGTTCGGCCGTCCCAATCAGTCGTGCCCGTTTGAACAGGGCAAATTGGAGGTCTTTGTTGTCTTGGAGATCGGTATCACCGAGATCCCCACCGCTGCGACTGGCTAGCCGGGCGATCTTCCGCGAGAGTTTGAGATATTCCTGGGATTCATCCTCGGTCAGCTCGACGACGTGTGGAATGTAGTAGTACTCACAGAGCGCGCCGTTCTTGATCGCCTCCGTGAGTCCATACTGATAGACAATCTCGCCGAAATATTCGAAGAGTTCTTTCGTTCCCTCGTCGTCGTAGAATCGCTCTGGTGTCGCCGACAGTCCCAAACGGAGTTGAACGGCCTCTGGAAGAGACTCTTTGAGATGGGGCGCTCCCATGTGATGGACTTCATCGGCAATTAGCATGAACCGATCTCGGTTGACTCGGGAGAGCACCCGCTGGAAATTCTCAGAGGCAAACGTCGTGTGGGTTGTAATGACAACGAGGCTATCGCGAACGCCAAGATCGAACTCTGCCAGTTCTCCCTCAAGTCGTTCTTGCCAATTCTTTCGGCTTTCATATGCAAGGATTGGGTTGCCGCCAAAATCTCGCACGTCTTCTGCCCACTGGTCGACAAGGTGTTGATACGGGACTGCGATGACCATCGCCATCTTGCCGTCCATCTGTTCGGCAACATGGGCCGCAGTCAGCAGCGATGTAACTGTCTTTCCTGTCCCAGTGGCCATCTCGAGGACACCTTGGCCGCCAGCCTCGGCCCAACTTTGTACGGCACGCTGTTGATAGTCGCGGGCTTCAACCCACTCAGGTTGCTGGAAGCTCATTTGGTTATCCTCCTGGATACGCTCACTCGCTGTCACCCTCGGAGTCGTCTGTCGACGGTTCGAAGTCCGGAATCTCGGCTTCGATTTCGTCTAACACCGACCCGGTAATCGGCTCGGAATCTGCGCGATCGAGGTGGGCATTGAGTCTGTCCGGTACTGCATCGACGTTGAGGGCCCGAACCTGTTCTGCAAACTGTTCAACATCAACATCCAGCACGTTGATGACCGACTCGAAGTCGACCGTGTCAGTCGTGGCAACTAGTGCGGCCGTCCGTTCGATATCGTCCTCGAAGTACACGGCGAGGACATCACGAATCGCACCGCTCCGGCTCGTGAAGACCTCAGCGGAGACCGCTCCGTCGAGGAGCTGTTTCTGATCGTCTGAGATGGTCAGTGCTTCATGCTTCATTTGAGACACCCTCTTGTTTGGTATCGGCATTCGCCCGGAACACCGCATGCAGTTCTTTGGAGAACGCTGATGGGGGTTGGCCAGTGAGTCGAACTGCCTCATCGAGCGTCATGCCTTCTCCATCGTCGTCACTCTCAAGTACCAGCTTACGGACGGCTGCCATCGCGACGTCCGGGTTCTGGCCAAAGTACGCACGCAGTGCGGTCCGTGCGGCATCACTTTTGCCACGGAAGAGCCCGCATTCGCCACTCGCTTCGAGGAGCTGTGCGAGGCCTGGCGGAAGTTTTGCGTCTATTCGTGCCATTGGATGTTACTCAAAGTCATAGTCTGATATCTCTGGTCTTTCATTAGTGGTTTGGGTTACCGGATTACCGGCTGACTGGCGTCCGGCACTCCGGTCCGCCACATTCGTCTTGCTGTGCTGTTGTGCAGTGATCTTCTGTGGGGTGATCGGTCGATCGCTGTCGGTCACCGCCAAGCCCATGCCTCGTGTACGTTGTGTACGGTCATCGGCGACACCTGTCGCTGGTTTTGTGACAGGACAGTTGACGTCCAGAGTTGGGTCTTCGATCGTGGAGATCAACAGTATCTCTGAGCGGACCTTGGTTGGACGTCCTGAACAGAAGCCTGCGACGCGGTCGATCGCACTCGTCATAGAGCATCCCCCACCCTGTCGATAGGTTGGGTGACGTTGGCCGGACACAGGTACGGGAATCGCACGCCAGTCTCGTGTTGAAGTGTGTCGGTGCGAGCACCAGGTGCGCCATCGATGACCGCCGCCATCGGTAACGACACCGGGTCAAGATCTTCACGCAGGACCGCTTCGAGGTGGGACCCCGCCTTGATGATGAACGGCACAGAGACCGTGCCGGTGTTACCTCCAGGAAGTCGCCAATCGACCGTCCAAAAGACGATCTCGGTCCGACCGACTGTCTGGATACGTGCGCCTGAGGAGAACCCCGGTGGAGTCTCCTGCTGTTGTCGTGGAGACTGGAAGGGTTGTTGAATCGCCTGATGGAGCGACCCATCGCACGTCGTTCGCTCTCCAGTCACTGTCGAGGAGGGAAGTGCGAACATCTCGTATTCCACGTTGGGTGTCATCGGCGCCGCAGTTTCCGTGAAGCGTTGGTTATCCTCAACAGTCTTCGCCCACGGTCGATCCAGGGTTGGGAAGTTGAGATGGTACTGAAACCCATCGTTCACCGACCGGATGGCCGGGTCGTGCCGTTCTGCAAATGCCTCAATGTCTTTTTTGCCGGCGTGGTAGTTCCCAGATCCCTCTAATTCAACGAGCAAGGGAACGAGTCGTTGTACGGCCAGCCCACTCGGTCGGATCCACAACACAGAATCCGGCCGCCCCGGCAGCGGGTCGCGGCCGCGGCGCTCTGGCTCAACGATAACAGCTGCTTCTTCCAGGCGATCGTGAAGCTGCCGTGCGAGTGGGGAGGCCATTTGGCTTTAGGCCTCCTGGGGACCGTCGGTGAGTTGCAACGTGAGTTCGCCGCCGAGTAACCCTGCAAGCGTCTCGAACTCATCTGATTCCAGGTCGGCGGCCGATACTGTCTCTCCGCGAACGAGAGCGAGGAGGAGGTCGATATCCGCTCCGCCATCTGGGGACGCCTCTCCGCGAAGCGTGTCGACCCAGTCCTCGTAGGCCTGGTGTGCAGTTACGGCCTCTACGGGCCGTTTGACGACCACCTCAGGCGTTACCTCATCGGATGTGAGGTCGATCGCCTCCGACGGCGAATTGTAGGTCGGTAGCCCTGTGTGGGAATCGACCGCCTGGATAGCGACCGCATCACGTGTGAGCACATTGGTGTATGTCTGTGCCCACTGCTCGTAGGCATCGGCGAGCGAACTAAGCTTCCCAGCGAGTCGATTAGCCGGTCTCTCACCAGTCGGTGTCTCAATGAAACTGTTGACCTCGGCTAAGTATCCCGCGACGTCCGAGGCCTCGTGTATGGATGGGTCGTCTACGGCATCGACGAGCGCACTCGCGTGAATGAACATCGATGCGTAACTAGCAGATTTCGTGATGTTTCGAGACAAGCCTTCGAAGAGGCTGACAAGTGCAGCGGGCTCCTCAATCGGGAGGCCCTGCGCTAAGTGGGCTTGAGCGACAGTTGTCAGATCGATTTTATCCGTGTCGGAGAGACGGTCGTCAATGGTGTTTACATACTGTACAACCGTGTCGTCATCGACAGCATCCACGCTGTCACCGTAATAGTCGCTATTCTCTGCGAGCGGTGCATTAGGCCCCCAGGCCAGACCGTCGAACGCTTCGTCGACTGTCTCGAGTGCATTGGATTGCGCTTCAACAGCATCGACAAGCGGCTCGAGTTTCGTCTCAGGGGCGGTCAGATACCAATGAGCGTTCTCCATCAGGAGCTCTCCGACCGCCGTCTGTGCGGCTTCCGGAAGCGAGGTCAGCCGGTCTTGAATCCGATTGTACGACGCCTCCATTTCGCGGAGCTCATCGGATTCAGAGCGGTTCAGTGCTTCGTTCAGTCCGTCGACTGTCTCGGTATCCAGATTACCATCGATTCCGACAGTCTCACAAATCGTCTTCCGGGCTCGCTTGACAGCCTCCCGGTAGGGCGCCGCAATGACCTCGGCGATGCGGTCTTTGGCGGTCTCGAGTTCATCGATGGACACCAATTTGACTACGTCATGCTGTAACTGTTGCATCTCCTGTGCGACCGTCTCTCGACTCGTCACATCCATTTTGGCAGCGTCGTCGTAGAGGGCGTCGATCTCATTGGACAACGTTTCCAGCCGGTTGAGTGCTGTTTGCTGGTCCGAGATTTTATTCTCGAGATCATCTAGTCCAGCGGGTTCGTCGACGCCGACCCGACGGGTGTACGGATAGACGAGGCCGTCGTCGATCCGAACACGACGCTGCTCGCGTCGATGGCCCCAAGCGGCGGGACCGCAGTGCGACTGCGCCCGGCCCGTGGCCGCGAGATCGGTCGGCTCCCAGAGTATGAGCTGCCGGAACAGGATATCTCGATCGAGATCGCAGACGAAGCCGACCTCGGCGAGCGGTTCGTCACGGCAACCGGGTCGAACGACGCCACGTTCGTCGGCGGGACGAACGTGGAGGTCGTCGTCGACGGTGAGCGCGAGGCGCTCGCGAACGTCCGGCTCCCGCCGAATGCGACCGACGAGACAGTCGAACTAGGATATCGGATCTCGACCATCGGCACGTTCGATGTCGCCGTGCGCGACCCGGAGACCGGCGAGGAACTCGCCGCGAACACCGTCACAATCGCTCCGGGGGACGTGCTCGCGGAGTTCACCGATCCGCAGGGTGACGACAACGGCCCGGGAGAGTACGTCTATCCCACCGGAGAGGCGTTTGAGGAGGATGCCTTCGACCTCCGCACATTCCGCGTGCTGGAGTCTGAAGAGCAGTACCGATTCGCCTTCGAGGTCGAGAACCTCTACGCGGGCTTCGGCGGGGCGTTCTCGCCGCACTTCTTCGTCATCTACCTCCGGGATCCCGAGAACGACGCGGGACGGACGTCCGAACTCGGCGACCTAGACGTTACCGCGCAGTTTGCGGAGCCGTGGCAGTACCGGGTCAGCGCGGACGGCTTCGGCAACGGAACCGTCGTCGACGCCGAGGGCAACAGCCTCGGAACACCGGAAACGTTCGTCGACTTCGAGGCGAACACCGCGGTGCTCTCGATTCCGAAGTCCGCGGTCGGCAGCTCCGATATCGCCGACTGGGAGATGCTCCCGGTCGTCGGCTCCGCCGACTTCGGCGCCTTCCGATCGGTGGAGGTCGAGGTCGGTACCTTCGTCTTTGGCGGCGCACGCGAGGACGCCGTCGGGAACGCCCCGAACGTTATCGACCTCGTGACGCCGGAGGGGACGAGCCAGAGCGAGGCGCTCTCGTATGGGCCTGATTCTCTCGCGACGCTACCGTTCGTGTCGCACTGAGAGGGCGAGAGAGAAAGGAGGACCACCGACCGCGCCACATTCGATCAGGACGCGTTCGAACGTGAGGAAGCGCACCTCGACGACGATGCGTCGATGTTCGAGACCCACAAACACGACGGTGAGGAACACAAGCACTTCGACAAGAGGTACGACGACAGTCGAGGGGCTGTACGTCGCCTCACTGTAGGAGGAAGCCGACACGCAGGATCATGGCCCCGGCCGCGGAGCACGCGTCACACACCGCGTCATCGCCGACGCCCGAGTCAACGACGGCTGGTGGGGAGAGGTCGCCGACGGCGTCGACTGGGTGCGCCAAGAGGCAGAACTCAATGACGAGTGGGCCGACCGCGAGGGTCGGGTGGTTCGACGACTACTATGGCGAGGACGCTCCGCTCAAGACGGACTCCGACCGGGTTCGAGCGAATCTGCGAGGCTGATATCGACGACTCGCTGTCGTCGTACATCTCGCTCGACGAGATCGAGTGGCGAGGCTCTCGTAGCCAAGAGAAGTTGCTAGACCACGTCGACGACCGGATGGTAGACATTCCCGTAGTATTGATTACTTTCTAAGAAGATATAAAATCCCGTAACAGGGATATAGGAGTTGAGATTAATTTGCTCAATGCATACGGAATTAGCTCTATTGAAATCCTATTAACCAGACACTATTCTTGATAAAACAGACGTTAGGTGGGTGTGCGAAATCATCGATTAGCCCTGATTCAAACATACCAGCTATGCCGCTTTGAGTGGCCCGTACCGACTACCAAATCCATACGCGAGAACGGCCAAGACACTTAGCACTAATGCAACAAAAAGGAACGCAATAACAACCTCTCGGGGCGGCGGTGCAATTGCAGGACTATCCGTTACATTAAGATAGAACTGATATAGCACATCCTGAAGTACGTACACCGCCAAGAACCCTCCGAGGCTGAGGACGCCGACGAAACCAGTCCAGAGATACCGTGTCTGAGATCGTATATTTCGCCGGTTCGTGTCTGCAAACACCAGTCCAGTCGCTATCACCCCGATAAACAGGCCACTCAAGAGAATGACCGAAACCATACTGAATTACTCTGCTGATTATGTCATAAGCCTTCGGTGAAACAATCTCCAAACGAGGTGGCGAACAAATCTCTGTCACTGCTACCTCCATCACCTCACAACCTCGGAGGATCGTTTTTGATGCGTACCTTATTTTCACTGTGATTAGGGCCTGGATCATCTGTCAGTAGAAGATGCCGTGCAAGTAGATGACTCACTCAATAGATTGG
>Ga0136578_100749_pt1 | contig 8887 bp, 6 predicted proteins | sample AntDeeMetagen190_FD_104795 | JGI IMG/M metagenome (GOLD analysis project Ga0136578, IMG submission 104795) | Saline lake microbial communities from Deep lake, Antarctica - Metagenome #190 | ecosystem: Environmental > Aquatic > Non-marine Saline and Alkaline > Saline | place: Antarctica: Deep lake... | reverse complement strand
TCAGAACCAGCATCCGTGGGTTTTGGGTAACAATGTTATCGAACGCCGCATCAATGGGTGCGCGGGAATCGGCAAGAGCACTTAGTGTCGCGTCCGTAAGATCAGAAACCGTTGGCACAAACTCTGCGGCGACCTCAAATGGTATTTCTACTCGCTCTACTCCCCCTTCCCGCGAGGACTGATAGAAAACGGCTGGGTATCGGGTCTTGCCAAGAAGGATCCACACAGCTTGCATCGCAGGCGTGCCCGGGCTTAACAGAATCGATAATTCCGTTTCTGCATCTGAAAGCTTTCCGAGGAGCGGCTCTGCAGCCAGATAAATTTCACCGAAATTGACCGGTGAGCTGAGATTGGCTTCTGTTGCCTGGATTGGAATATCGACTTGTTGCTGTAGCCATGAGAGATATGGTTCCACCCGCTCTTGAGGGTAGGAATAGAGTAACTGAACTGAATCAAACTCGGCGCCGCTGAGCGTCGACCAAACGGGACCAGATGGCTGATCGACCATCCCGTTTAAATCGTTCCCCCCGATCCAACTAACCAAGGTTTTGTGCACTTCCCTCGCCATCCATGACTCCAACAGCTGGCTTTTATTTTTCATCATCTTAGCTGCCATTCGCGACTATGTCTGCTGCATAAACTAACGGTTCGTCAATTCATTCGTCCTCATCTCGCAATAGCCGAAAGGAATAGAACCTCTGCATCTGTAGCCGCTGATCAACACCAACCATAGATCGCCTTTTAAAAATCTTAAACCATTGTTTTTAGTAGTTTTTTAAAACCTAAATTTGGACCATCCGTATCATTAACAAGAGAGAAGATTCAGCCATTGAAAACTGATGATCAACTCTCTTTTGCTAACCAAAAAAGCCAAATCTATGCAGGAGAACGCTATGTCCAATTACAGCAAGATCGAAAATGTGATCAAAAGTGAACTTAAGACTCATGGCCATGAGTGCGGCACACGGCAAGTCAAAACTGCGACCAAACTTTGCGACCTACTAGGGGAGAGAAGAATCATTTCGGCGTACGATTTCCGGAAATACCTCGACCTCCAGAAAGTGGATAAATATTTGCCAGTGGATTATCGGGCATACCTCTGGATTGCTGGCTCGCTAAACTACAAAAACTTTCGAGCTATCCCCTCGGGATCTGAAGAAATTAGTTCGAAGGATACTCATCTCATCAGCTCTACCCGGGAACTGATGAGAGAGCTCATCAGAGAGCGGGACGCACGCGAATTTAGAGTGTTCATCCCAGAGCATAGACTCGAAGAGCTTCGTGTCGAGCATCGAAAGCGTTGCGACCACAATCTATACGAGTATCCATTCCAGTTTTACCTTGGAGCAAAACTCCTAATGTTGTGGTTTGAATCCGAAAAAAATTCTCAAGAATGAGCGATCAGTTTATCGCCAGTATTCAATGACCACCCAAAGAAATTCGGATGAGGCAATACCCTCATCCGAATTTTTACCCCGTTCAAAATAATTCACGGCATAGTCATAACTGTTGCCCCAAGAATATCGTCAGGGTAACGGTGTGGTACACAAAACCGTCGGCCAGGCGCTCAAGGTTTTTCTCGACGCGTTCACGTAGATAACATAGTAAATAAAGCTGTTGAGTAAAACGGTCGAAGCGCTTAAGTTTACTCCCATAATAATCGACCATTGAAGCAAAGTGCTGTTGGTTTTTTATAGAGAGCGATAAGGCTTTAACCATGGAGTTAACTTCACTCATCCAAGGTTCGATTAATCGGTTTACCTGGAGTTCCTTTTCCAGTTCCGGGGGAGCAAAGCTCTTGGCGGACAGTCTCAATTTAGACAGCGGCAATGACCCTTTACCGTTCACCAAGTCTACCAGCTCAGCCGACAAACTCTCTGATAACTGGTTTTGCAAAGAAGAAGTAATACGCTCCCGTTCTTGCTTCATCGCCTGGCTCACCACGGTCTGCATCACCGTGTATTTGGGAATCGCAATACGGCGCAGTGATAGATACTCTGTGGTAGCATCGAACAAATACCGTGGCTCAATCCATGACTTGGCAATTTGCTGAAGGTGTGTGATTAACGGACTACGATCCTGCAAATCCCGCCATTTTTGATAATTCAGGAGGTTAAATATCTTCTGATAAAGGCGATCTTTCTGCTTTTGATTCAGAGAGAACCTGCGGATACCAGGACCAGGCAGTTGCTCTTTGGCGATAAAACGCAAATCCTCTTCGACATCACCAAAACTTGGACTCAGCACCACCGGCCTTGACTTGAAGTAGCCCAGCAAGGCCACAAAGAAACAGCGATGAGCCCGGTTGCGGATAGAGTTGGCGACCTTAGCTTCCTGGTCATTCAAAGCAAAGTAAAATCGACGTTCTTCGAGGGTAAAATGCGGAGGGCTATATAAATCATTAATTTCTGAATCGATGAGGATCTGGAGTCTTTCGGTATATGCCATATCTGATGCCTAAAAAGCTCAGCATCATAACCGAATGGGACAACTTAAGGATTAAGAGAAAGTTAATACCCCTCTGGAGGCCACGGTTGATAAAGGCTGTAGAGGATTATGTCTTTTTAGGACGGATAATCCCCAGAACCCCACCTACAAGTTTTAAAGCGTCTCGGCTTTAGGGAAAGCCCTGTGAGGCAGAAACGCCTGTCTGCTCCTGCAGGGCACCGTCCTTGAACCTAATGTACTGATAGCAAGGGTTTGCCATGAAATCAGGTCATAAAATGAACAGGTCCAGATAAGCCTGAGAACGAAGCCATCCAATACCCCGAATACTGCCTCTTACTCACCTACCCATACTTTATAGATGGCGTAGGGCGGCTCACCCAGATCTTTTCCGCCGGTAAACGGTGGTGCTTTATGCAACTGATTGACCGCCACATAAAGCCATCCGTCTGATCCCATCCGGACGCTGTCCGGCCAATCCAGGCGCTCATCCCGCACCAGTGGCGCCAGCTTGCCCTCTGGGGTCAGCATGTCGATGCCGTTCTTATTCAGATTGGTAAAGAAGTGTCGACCCCTGGGGTCTGTGTCTGCCCCGTCCGATACCGGCTTGGGGCCCACCCGAACGATCGAGTCAGCAACCTGGTCATCGCTGGCGCGCTCCCGCAACAGTCTGGCGGGTACGCTGAACCAGTCCAGACCGTTCATCGCGCCGAAAAAGACCGTGCGGTGATCCGGCGACAGAGTGATCGGGTTCACTCCGACGTTCGCGGGCGCGCCGCCAAACTGAATGGCCTTGCCGTTGATGACCATACGGGCGTCAGGCTGAGGCTGTAGCGACGTGTGGCCGCCAAAACGCCAGGCTTCGCCACTGTTCAAGTTGACCGTCAACAACCCAGGGCTGGCGATATCCGCCAGATAGGCGTAACCCCGTTCCGGGTCGATGACGAGGTCTTGGATAAAGCTGCCTTCGGGCGCGACGTCCTGCGGCAGTGTTATCTTGTTAATCAACTCACCGGACGCCACATCGAACCCCCAGAGCCGGGTTTTACCCAGATGATTGCCCATATCCGTTATCCACAGACTGCCTTGACCGTCCAGCGCGATGCCCAGCGGTGAATCAATGGTGGCATCACTGTAGTTACCATCCAGAGTCTGTACTGCCGTCGACGGCCAGGCCCGATAACGGTGCGGGCCCGTTATTTCAACCAGCTGGACATCGTGGTCCCCATCCATTGGATGAATGGTGGAAAAAACGCGGCCGTTATCGGTGACCGTTGTATTGCCGGGACGGATCGGAAGCAGGGCCACGGTGCGCAATTCACCTTGCACCGGCGCCGGAACGGCAGAGTGTTCCCCGGCGTTCCAGCCGCCGGCGACACCGCAACCCGCCAGGGACAGAGCCAAAAACAGTAAACCAGCAGCTTTCATTGGGATACGCACATCCATCGTTATTTCCTTCACCTTTTACAACAGATCATTTCGAATGACCCGATCTACGAAGCCGACTCTGTGACCGATTAACCATATAGACATGGCGGTCAGGTAGATCCCACTTTCTTTTGGCAACAGGTAGGGAGCCTGACTCATGTTTTCCATGCCGCCAGCGATCATGATGCCGTTAGTGCCGGTTTTGATAGAGGTCGCCCATCATGCCACCCATGGGGGTTCTGGCTGAGCCTGCTATTACTACGTCGTTGCTGTTCATTGCTTTAACCCTATGATTTCAGTGCAGGACCGGATGGGAGATAGATGGTCGTGCTGGCTAAGCTTTTCCCAGCACAGACCTTGCGATGATTTCTTTCATCACTTCCGACGTGCCGCCATAAATTCTTTGCACCCTGGCGTCGATAAACGCTCTCGAAATCGGGTACTCGCTGGTGTATCCGTAGCCGCCGAACAACTGCAGGCAACCGTCGGCGACCCGGCACTGCATTTCCGTGGCGCTGTACTTGGCCATCGACGCTGTGGGGGCGTCGAGCTCGCCTTTTTCGTACAGGGCGATGCATTCGTCAACGAAGGCGCGATTGACGCGGCAGTCCGTTTCCATTCGGGCGATTTCGAAGCGGGTATTTTGTAGCTGGGCCAGTTTCTGGCCGAAGAGTTCCCGCTCCCCCGCGTAGGTGATGGTCAGGTCCAGGGCGCCACGGGCGGCGGCCACACCTAACGCGCCGATGACCAGGCGTTCGCGGGGGAGTTCGCGCATCAGGTACATGAAGCCCTGGCCTTCTTCACCCAGCAGCGCCGAGGCCGGCAGGCGCATGTCGGAGAAAAACATTTCCGAGGTGTCGCCGGAGTGCTGGCCGATTTTGTCGAGGTTGCGGCCTTTGCCGTAACCCGGTAGGGAGGTGTCTACCAGAAACAGACTGATACCTCTGGCGCCGGCTTTGGGATCGGTTTTGGCGGCGACGATGACCATGTTGGCATGCTGGCCATTGGTGATGAAGGTTTTGGAGCCGTTGAGGATGTAGTCTTCCCCGTCTTTCACTGCGCTGGTGCGCATGGCCTGGAGGTCGCTGCCGGCTCCGGGTTCGGTCATGGCAATGGCGCCGACGGCTTCCCCGGAGACCATTTTCGGGAGCCAGTACTGCCGCTGTTCCTCATTGCCGATATGGCTCAGGTAGGGGGCGACGATGTCGGAGTGCACCATAACGTTGGTGGACAGGGCGCCGAAGCCCATGCGGGCCATTTCTTCTCCGACGACAACGGAGTACTGGAAGGGTGCGCCGCAGCCGCCCCAGTCTTCCGGGACGTCAACGCAGAGCATGCCGGCGTTGCCCAGGGTGTTCCACAGCTCCCGGGGTACAATGCCGGAATCTTCCCAGGCCTCGTAGTGCGGGGTCACCTCGGTTTTCAGGGCCTTGATGACGGATTCGCGGAACATTTCGAGTTCTTCTTTATCAACAACGCTGGTCATGGTTGCTTCCTTCCTGTTACTTGGGCGCCATGCGCAGGTGCATGATGTTGAAGGTGCCAATCAGGTTGACCTGGATAACCTTGTTAAAATTTTCCAGCAGCATGGGCTGTGCCTTCACCAAGACCTGAAGAACCGCCGGTTACAATGGCCGGTACACCCTTGAAATCCATGGCCATCTCCTGTCGACAACATTAACGATGCGGTCAGAGCTTTTTGGCCTCGCCCCGCAACACGAACTTCTGAATTTTGCCGGTCGATGTTTTCGGCAGTTCACTGAACACAATGGTCTTGGGCGCTTTGAACTTCGCCATCCGCTCCCGGCAAAAGGCGATGATGTCCTCTTCACTCACGTCACCGGCTTCCGGTTTGAGGGTGACGAACGCACAGGGGGTCTCGCCCCACTTCTCATCAGGCCTGGCCACCACGGCGGCCTCGAGGATATCAGGATGGCGGTACAGCACGCCTTCCACTTCGATCGTGGAAATGTTTTCGCCACCGGAAATGATAATGTCCTTCAGGCGGTCCTTGATCTCTGCGTAGCCATCTGCATGCCAGACGGCCAGGTCACCGGTGTGGAACCAGCCACCCCGCAAGGCTTCGGACGTGGCTTTGGGATTTTTCAGGTAGCCTTTCATCACGGTGTTGCCACGCAGGAAAATCTCGCCGATGGTCTCGCCGTCTTTCGGCACTGCTTCCATGGTCTCAGGGTCCCCCACCATCATGCCTGCCAGGGTATGGTAGCGAACCCCCTGCCGTGCCTTAATGCTGGCGCGTTCTTCCACCGGCAGATCATCCCATTCGGATTTCCAGGCGCACACGGTCACCGGGCCATACACTTCGGTCAGGCCGTAAACGTGGGTGACGCGGATGCCCATTTCTTCAATGGCCTCAATCACCTTGGCAGGGGGCGCAGCGCCGGCAGTCATCGCCTGCACGGTATGGCTGAAACTGGATTTCAAGACTTCCGGAGCGCCCAGCAGGGTGTTCAACACAATCGGCGCACCGCACATGTGGCTGACCTTGTGCTCACTGATCAGCTGCAGGATTTTTTCCGGGTCCACCCTGCGAAGGCACACATGGGTACCGGCAAAGGCAGTAATGGTCCAGGGAAAGCACCAACCATTACAGTGGAACATCGGCAAGGTCCACAGATACATCGGGTGCATGCCCATGGACCAGACCGCCTGGTTGCCCATTGCGTTTTCATAAGCCCCGCGGTGATGGTAAACCACGCCTTTGGGGTTGCCGGTGGTGCCGGAGGTGTAGCACAGCGATATCGCATCCCACTCATTCGCAGGCATCTGCCATTCAAATTCCGGGTCACCGCCCGCCAGGAAGGCCTCGTAGTCAAGGTCACTCACCTGAGTACCACCACCGCCTAATTCAGGGTCGTTAACATCAATCACCAGTGGCGGGTTATCCATCTGGCTGACGGCTTTATTAATGACCTCACCAAATTCGCGGTCTGCAATCACTACCTTCGCCTCGCCGTGTTCCAGCATGAAGGCAATGGCTTCGGCATCCAGGCGGGTATTCAACGCGTTCAGCACGCCACCCAGCATCGGGATCCCGAAATGGCATTCCAGCATCTCGGGGATATTCGGCAGCATTGCCGCCACGGTATCCCCTTTGCCAACGCCCTTCGCCGCCAGTGCAGACGCAAGGCGACGGCAGCGCTCGTAGGTTTCCCGCCAGTTACGGCGTGTCTTGCCGTGAATCACTGCCAGATACTCCGGATACACGCTGGCGGTGCGCACCAGAAAATCCATAGGTGTCAGAGCCGCGTGGTTTGCCTCGTTGGGTTCCAGGCCCTGATCAAAGATTGAAGCCATAACGGTCTCCTTAATTGTTGTTGTTCAAAACTGCTTTACGTTGACGTAAACTTTATCTAACCTGAGTGAAAAAAGGAAGGCGCATGAACAGCAAGAAAACATACAGCATCAGTGAGCTCGCCAAAGAGTTTGACGTCACTACACGAAGCGTACGTTTTTACGAAGATCAGGGCCTTCTTCATCCTAGCAGGCGCGGGCAAACACGGATCTTCAGCTCGAAAGACCGGGTACGCCTGAAACTGATCCTGCGGGGCAAGCGCATGGGCTTCTCCCTGTCCCAAACCAAGGAGCTGTTCGACCTGTGGGACGAGACCCTCAGTGGCAACGAAAAGCAGCTCCTGTTGATGCTGGACACCCTGGCCAACAAGCGCGCGCAGCTTGAACAACAGAAGAGCGACATTGCCCAGGCGGAAATGGAAATGGATACGGCCGAAGCCCGATGTCGGGAAGCTCTCGGCGATCTTCAGACGAAAAAGCGCCAGCAGTCAAAGACCAGGAAAGAAGAACCTGAATCCGTAGAAGAGAAATAACGGGAATGACCAGGTAACTCTCCGCAAAGATCAAAAGGTAGCCAACAATGAAATCAGCATACTCAGAGTTCAACTTCGGACTGGGTGAAACCGTCGATATGCTCCGCGAGCAGATCAACGGGTTCGCCGCCAAAGACATCGCGCCCCGCGCCGAAGATATTGACCGGGAAAACCTGTTCCCCAACGACCTGTGGAAAAAATTCGGCGATATGGGCTTACTGGGCATCACTGCCGACGAAGCCTACGGCGGCGCCGGTATGGGCTACCTGGCACACGTTGTTGCCATGGAAGAAATCAGTCGTGCTTCGGCATCCGTCGGCTTGTCTTACGGCGCGCACTCCAACCTGTGCGTCAACCAGATCAACCGCAACGGCACCGACGAGCAGAAAGAAAAATACCTTCCCAAATTGATCAGCGGCGAGCACATCGGCGCCCTCGCCATGTCCGAACCTAACGCCGGTTCCGACGTTATCTCCATGAAACTCAGCGCCAAAGACGCCGGCGACCACTACGTGCTGAACGGCGCCAAAATGTGGATCACCAACGGCCCCGACGCCCACGTGTATGTTATCTACGCCAAAACCGACCCGGCTGCCGGCCCACGGGGCATCACCGCCTTCATCGTTGAACGCGGCACGCCCGGCTTCACCCAGGCACAGAAACTGGACAAGTTGGGCATGCGCGGCTCCAATACCTGTGAACTGGTGTTCCAGGACGCAAAAGTCCCCAAAGAAAACGTCATGGGCGGTGTTGGCAACGGCGCCAAAGTCCTCATGAGCGGCCTCGACTACGAACGTCTGGTTCTGGCTGGTGGCCCGCTGGGCATCATGCAGGCCGCCATGGACGTTGTTGTTCCCTACATCCGCGAACGCAAACAGTTCGGCCAGGCCATCGGCGAATTCGAACTGGTGCAGGGCAAAGTCGCCGACATGTACACCTGGATGAACACCGCCAAATCCTACGTCTACATGGTCGCCATGTCCGCCGACCGCGGTAACACCACTCGCAAAGACGCCGCCGGCGCCATTCTCTACTCCGCCGAAATGGCCACCAAACTGGCACTCGATGCCATCCAGCTATTGGGCGGCAACGGCTACATCAACGAATACCCAACGGGTCGTCTGTTGCGGGACGCCAAGCTCTATGAAATTGGCGCCGGTACGTCC
>Ga0136578_100638_pt1 | contig 10219 bp, 10 predicted proteins | sample AntDeeMetagen190_FD_104795 | JGI IMG/M metagenome (GOLD analysis project Ga0136578, IMG submission 104795) | Saline lake microbial communities from Deep lake, Antarctica - Metagenome #190 | ecosystem: Environmental > Aquatic > Non-marine Saline and Alkaline > Saline | place: Antarctica: Deep lake... | reverse complement strand
CGACTCCAACCCGCCAGTAGTAACTACCCCCACCGAATACAGTACCCATGAGCAACGACGAACGGACCTTTGTTATGGTCAAACCGGACGGCGTCCAGCGCGGCCTGATCGGCGAAATCACCTCGCGGTTCGAGCATAGGGGGCTCAAACTGGTCGGCGCGAAAGCGATCCAGCTCGACCGTGAGCTGGCCGAAGAGCATTACGCCGAACACGAGGGCAAACCCTTCTTCGAGGGGCTGGTCGACTTCATCACCTCCGCACCGGTGTTCGCGATGGTGTGGGAAGGCAAAGACGCGACCCACCAGGTTCGGCGGATGGTCGGCGAAACCGACCCCGCCGAATCCCCGCCGGGCACGATCCGCGGGGATTACGGCCTGGATCTCGGCCGCAATCTGATCCACGCCTCGGACCACGAGGACCCCGGCTCGAACGAACGCGAAATCGAGCTGTTCTTCGATGACGACGAACTGCTCGACTACGAGCAGGTCACCGCCGAGTGGCAGTACGAATAGCCTCGGCGTAGTCGACTGGGTTTTCGCTACTTTCGATAGCTCGGTGAGGGACGTCTCAAGCGACCCTCCACAAGGAGTTTCACTCACTACCATAGCTTTTAGCGATTTCCGAAATACCGTTGGTCCATGGACGAACTGAAACCCGTCAGTCGAACAGTCGACTCGATCACGACAGCGTCGATGACGCGAGATCCGACGCCGCTTTCAGTCGACGAGTCCCCGAGCAGCAGCGCCACCACACCAGCCGCCTGCGGTATCTACGCATGATCGAGAACCGAGATCGCCTCACCACCACTGAGGCCCACGAGACGGCAGTCGAGTGCGTTGAGGCGGGCATCGAGGCGGGCCACCCCCGGCGGATCGTCCGAGACGCCGTGGGGCTCAACGGAGACAGCCTCCGAATCGCCGAGTCGACGTATGATCTCGGCAACTACGAGGAGATCGTCGTCCTCGGCGGCGGCAACGCCGCGGCACACGTCGCGGTCGCACTCGAAGCCATCCTCAGCGACCGGATCGACCGTGGCGTTGTTGTCACGGACGACCCCGTCGAAACGGAGCGCGTGACGGTGCACGAGGGCGACCACCCGGTGCCGAGCGAGCGGGCGGTCGACGGGACGCGAGAGCTGCTCGCGGCGGCGGATGCGGCCGACGAGGACACGCTCGTCCTCGCGACGATCACCGGCGGCGGGAGTGCGCTTCTCCCCGCACCGGCGGGGGACGTCTCGCTCGCGGATCTCCAGTCGACGACCGATTCGTTGCTCACCAGCGGGGCCGACATCCACGAAATCAATGCCGTCCGGAAACACCTCTCGGCGCTGAAAGGCGGTCGGCTGGCACGTCGTGCGGCCCCTGCGACGGTGGTCTCGCTGATATTCAGCGACGTCGTCGGCAACGACCTGAGCGTGATCGCGAGTGGCCCCGTCGCGCCCGACGAGTCGACGTTTGACGAGGCGCTCGCGGTGCTCGAACGGTACGGGATCGACGCGCCCGAAGCCGTTGTCGCGCACCTCGAAGGCGGCGCGTCCGGCGAGGTCGACGAAACGCCGGGCGCGGACGATCCCGCGCTCGCGGCCGTCTCGAACCATGTGGTCGCCGACGGGATGACGGTGCTCGAAGCGGCGCAAGCGGCGGCGGCCGAACGCGGATACGAGACGCTCGTACTCTCCTCGCGGGTTCGCGGCGAAGCCCGCGATGCGGCCACGACGCATGTCGCCATCGCCGAGGAGGTACGGGCGACCGACACGCCGATCTCGCCACCGGCCGTGGTCCTCTCCGGCGGCGAGACGACGGTAACGATCCGCGGAAACGGGTCTGGCGGCCCGAATCAGGAGTTTGCGACGAGCGCGGCGCTCGAACTCGACGACGGCAAAGAAGACGGCGAGGGACAAATCGTGGTTGCAGCGGTCGACACCGACGGCATCGACGGTGCGACCGACGTGGCGGGCGCACTGATCGACGAGACGACCGTCGAGGACCCCGAGGCGGCTCGGGAGGCCCTCGCCGAAAACGACGTGTATCCGTATCTCGAATCCCGGGACGCCCTCGTCCTGACAGGAGCGACCGGGACGAACCTCAACGATCTGCGAGTGATGGTCGTCGACTAGAAGATCACTCCCGCGATGTTCTGGAGGATGACGATCCAGATGATACTCGTGACGCCGAGCACCAGCGTCGCAAGCGTCCACGCCTGATAGGCCGTCGCCGTCTCCATGTCGGAGAACTCCGTGATGATCCAGAAGTAGGAATCGTTGGCATGGCTGACGGTCATGCTCCCGGCACCGATCGCGAGGACGGTGAACACCTGACCGAGCTCCGTGTTCAGTCCGAGTGAACCGAGCAGCGGCGCGACGAGGCTGGCCGTGGTCAAGATTGCGACCGTCGAGGAGCCGAGCGCCGTCTTCATCGCCGCCGCGACGACGAACGCGGCCAACAGCCCGATGCCGAGGCCGCCCAATGTGTCGGTGATGAAGTTCTGAAGGGGCAGCGCCGAGAGGACTTCGCCAAACGCGCCGCCAGCGCCGGTCACCGCGAGGATGACCGCGGCACTCTTGATCCCGTCGGAAACCCAGTCATCGGTGACTTTGCTACTGAAATCGGGCACGATTGCAAAGGCGATGAACGCGCCGATGAGCAGCGCGACGGCCGGATCACCGATGAACAGGAGCCAGCGCTGGAGCGGCCCGGTGATGAGTTCCGGGTTCGCCGCTTCGGGGAAGGCGGCAATCGATCCGAGCGCGATAAGCAGAATCGGGATGAGTAGTGGCGCGAACGACGCGGCACGCGAGGGCATTCTCCCGTACTCGTCTTTGATCTCTTCGATTGTCATCTCCGGATCGGGATCGATGTGGTAGTTCGATGCGACCTTGTCGGCCCACAGCGCGGCGACGAAGACGATCGGCGCGCTGACGATGATCCCGGCGAGCATGACGAGGCCGATATCTGCGCCGATGATCCCCGCCGCCGCAATCGGGCCGGGCGTCGGCGGCACGAAGACGTGTGTGACGTAGAGCCCACCGGCGAGCGCCACGCCGAGCGTCGACAGCGAGAGCCCCGAGCGTTCGGCGAGCGAGCGGTTCAGTCCCGAGAGGATGACGAAGCCGGAGTCACAGAACACCGGAATGGAGACGAAACTCCCCGTGATCGCCATTACTTGTGTCGTGTACTCTTCACCGACGTAATCGAGGATCGTCTCGGCGATGACAATCGCCGCACCGGACCGTTCGAGACAGGTGCCGATGATCGTCCCGGCAATGATGACGATCCCGATGTAGCCGAGGATGCCGCCGAACCCGCTTGTCACCAGTGAGGCGACCTCTGCAGGATCGATTCCCGCGGCGAGACCGGTCAGATATGCGGCGATGAGGAGTGCAAGAAACGCATGCAGGTCCAACTTCGCCGTGGCAATGATGATAAACGCTACCGATGCAGCGAGCAACAGTACCAGTGGTAATCCTTCGAGCATGCAGCCCGAACACAATCATCAATTATGATATAACCACCGATCCATGGTATTATTGGCATATAATACTTATTCAATTATTTAAATCGTGAAATTGAAATAGAGAGACCAGATAGTGGTTGGAGACGTATGAATGAGATTCGAGACTACCCCGTAGAAAAGACAGCTACGGCGATTTTTGTTCGATTGTATCGGTCGTACGTGTAGATATGAGAATAATATCGGTAACTCATCTATTTACTTATATACTAGCTTGATAGATATATGTCAATCAGCATTATGCTATACTATATTGACCATTCCGCGTTTGTTGTGCTCGCAGTTTCCTACCGTCGACTGAGTGGTTGGACGCTACCGGTCAGTAGAAGCTGACGATACTCCCCCAATCCGTGCATACTTGGCCGCAGGATACCTTCGTCCGGTGATGACTGCTGATCTCTTTACACCGTTGTCGCTTCGGGAAACAACGATTCCGAACCGGGTAATGGTCTCGCCGATGTGTCAGTACTCCTGTGAGGATCGTGACGGTCGGGCCACCGACTGGCACGCCCAGCACCTCAACAGCCGGGCAGTTGGTGGCGCTGGCATCGTCATGACCGAGGCCACCGCCGTCGACCCACAGGGCCGTATCTCGCCGGAAGATCTCGGGATATGGTCCGATGACCACGTCGACGCGCTTGCCGATATTACGTCCTTTATCAAAGAACAGGGGAGCGTCCCGGCGATGCAGTTGGCGCATGCTGGCCGAAAAGCCTCAACCAGTCGACCGTGGGAGGGCCACGATCCACTCCAGCCTGACGAGGGCGGCTGGGACGTGCTCGGACCGACCGACGAGCCATACCCCTACGGCGACCAGACATCCCCGGAGACCAGCCGCATGGGCGAGAAAGAGATGGCCGCAGTCACCGAGTCGTTCGTCGACGCCGCCAAGCGAGCCAACGAGGCGGGCTTCGAAATCGCCGAAGTCCACGCCGCCCACGGCTACCTGCTCCACGAGTTCCTCTCGCCGGTAACAAACACCCGCGACGACTAGTACGGCGGCGATTTCGAGAGTCGGATTCGGTTCCCACTGGAGGTCATTCGAGCAGTCCGAGCGGTCTGGCCCGACGAGAAACCACTGTTCGTTCGCATCTCGGCGACTGACTGGCTCGCTGATCGGGAGTCGTGGGACGTCGACCAATCAATCGCGTTCGCTGATCGCGCTGCGGAGGCGGGCGTCGACTTCATTGATGTGAGCGCGGGTGGGATTCATCCCGACCAAGAGATTCCGTCGACTGGACCGGGGTATCAGGTACCCTACGCTCACCGGATCAAGGATGAGACCGAATCCGATATCGCAGTCGGTGCGGTTGGCGGGATCACCGCTCCAGAACAGGCCGATGCACTGATCAGCAACGAGCGGGCAGATATGGCAATTCTCGGCCGCGAACACCTCCGCGATCCGTACTTCACGCTCCACGCGGCCCGAGCGTTGGGCCGTGAAGACCAGGTTGCAGTGTCGCCGCAGTACGACCGGGCGTTCTGAGACCAATATAAGAGTCAGTCTCAAGCCGATCTGTTTCTACGATTATATTTAGTTAACTGTACTTAGCAAGCCGAGAACGACCTTCACACGTCGTCGACGAACTCCTCGACCGCAGCCCACGAGAGTTCGGTTCGAGCGGTCACGTCTTGGGCGGCCAGCGCGCCGCAGGCGTTGCCGACCCCCAGCGCGTCGACGTACTGTGCGACCTCGGTAGTCGCCCCGGAGTCGTCGACCCACTCGCCATCAGCGAGCGTGGCCAGAAAGCCCGCCGCGAAGGCGTCGCCAGCGCCCGTCAGGTCGACTGGGTCGACGACGAACCCCGGATGGGTGTGGCTCTCCGTTGGCGTGTAGACGGTCGCTCCATCGCCGCCGTGTTTGACGACGACGGTCATCTCGCTGGGCTCGGTCGGCGACAGGGTCCCGCTTTCGGCGACGAGATCGGCCTCCCGCTGATTTAAAAACAGCAGATCAGTCGCCGCCAGCGCCTCGCTGTACCCACGGTCGGCCACTCGGCGGCCGGGATCAAAGCTCACCGAGAGGCCCAGATCGCTCGCCAGCGTCGCCAACAGCGAGGCCATCTCCGGCGACTGGCTCGTCAGGTGGAGGTGGTCGACACCGCGGAACAGTTCGGCCGAAATATTGGCCTCACAGAATGCCTCGTTGGCCCCCTCGTTGGCGAACACCATCACCTCGCCAGTGGCGTCGACGACCAGATATTTGACCGAGGTGGTCCCTTCGGCATCGATGAACACGTGGCCGCAGTCGACGCCGACCCCGTCGAGTTCCCGCAGGGCAAGCGCGCCGGTGTCGTCGCCGCCGACGCTGCCGTACAGCGACGCCTCCAGACCAAGGCCGACGAGCCCGACCGCGACGTTGGCCGCCGAGCCGCCGCCCGACTGGACGAGCTGGTGGATCTGGACCTCGCCGTCGGCCTCGGGCAGGCTGTCGACGTGCATCGTCACGTCCCAGTTGATGTGACCCGCACAGACGACACTCACACGTCTTTCTCCCGCTTGGATTCCTCCCACGGCTCGTCGACGCTCTCGCCGAACAGCTCCCGCATCAGCGTGACGATGCTCTCGGGCGGGAACTGACCGCGTTCGGTGATGATCGCGTCGACGTAACGCGGCGGCGTCACGTCGAAGGCGGGGTTGTCGACAGTTATGTCGCCAATCGAATCCCGGGTCTCGCTGTCGATCACCTCGCGTTCGTCCCGCATCTCGATCTCGACAGTGTGACCGGTCAGCGTGTCGGGATGGAGCTTGATCGTCTGGGCGGCGGCCATGACAGGCGTGCCACGATCTCGCGCGTTGACTGCAAGCCCGCTGGTCCCGATCTTGTTGATGACGCTGCCGTCGGCGGCGATGCTGTCGGCACCAACGATGACGTGGTCGACCGCATTTAAATAGCGACGGGCCGCGCTGTCGACGATCAGCGTCACGTCGACGCCCATCTCACGGAGTTCACGCGCCGTAATATGGCCCTGATTTCGGGGCCGGGTCTCCTTGACAATCGCCGAGATCGATTTTCCTTGGTCGACGGCGGTCTCGATACAGGCCAGCGCGTCCGTCGAGTGGCAGTGGGTCATCACGGTGTCGCCGTCCCGGAGTCGGTTGGCACCGACCGCGCCGAGATCGGCCTGTGCCCGGTCGAGTCGGTCGACGAACTCGTCGGCTGCGTTGATTACCCCTGCTCGGAGCGTGCCGACGGTTTCGCCAGCCATCCGCCGGAGGACATATCGGAGCGCGTTGGGGAGACTGACCGCCGTCGGTCGCGTGGTATGGAGTCGGCGGGCCGCCGCCCGGAGCGTCGACTCGAAATCCTGCGGTGTGGCCGCCGTACACTCGATAGCCTGGGTCCGGAGTGCGGTGGCGGCGGCCGCCGCAATCGTTGCGGCCCCCCGAATCTCCATCGAGGCGATCTTGGCGGCGGTCTCCTCGATGTCCGGATGGAGCTGTGGATTCGACATCTCCCTGCCTGTAGCACGTCGGGGTACAAGAGCCTGCGGGATTTATCAGGATTAATTGTCGTACTTAATGAGGAGTTCGCGGTCGACATCATACTCCAAGACGCTCTCGCGGTCCAACGCTGGCAGCACCGTTTCAGTGAGTGTCGACCGGACGGTCGACCGGTCGGTTTTCTCAGGTTCGCGGTCCAGAATCGTCTCAACGAGGTGGTCGACCGGGATGACAGCGTAGTCGGCAGTCAGAAACGCCTCGACGACCCAGCGTCGCCACTCGCGGCGTTGATCGTCGCTGACCGAGTCCGCCGGTGGAACGTCGTCGACAGTCTCGGACGCGTTGTCGGTACGCTCAGAATCTATCGGTGAGCCACCGGTCCCATCGGCTTCGTGTGGCCCAGCTGCCCGGTTTGTCCCATGTCGAAATGTCATGGTCTATATTTTGTTCGAGTCGAGCCAACGGATTAACTGTTCGGCTGGGGACTACTATCTGGCTGGTATTACTGTGTGATTTATAACGTTAATTGTCTAATTTAGATCACGACAGGTATGCATACTACTTCTGTCCAAATAGTAGGAAGTAGTTATAGAATGTATCTGTATGCAAACGACTCTTTTCAACTGTATGATGGAAAAAGAGTGTCTACTATGTATCAGTATGGGCTTATTCCCGTCGGTCCCCGAAACAGGAATATGAGCAATCGCATGCAGTTGTTGGGAGAATCACTGGATGCGCTCCCGGTGAACGTCTCCGTGTTGGACCCCGAGGGAATGATCCTCCAGACCAATCAATCGTGGCAGGAGTTCGGCGAACAAAACGGGATTCGGATGCGACCGGATACCGCCGGTGTCAACTATCTAAACGTCTGTGACCGGTCGAAGACGGAGACAGCGACAGCCGCACGCCGGGGGCTCACGGAGCTACTCGCAGGGGAACGCCAACAGTTCCAGCTGGAGTACCCCTGTCATTCGCCGGTCGAACAGCGCTGGTTTCTGCTCGTGGCGGTGCCGGTGATACTCGATCAAAAGCGACACGCTGTCGTCGCCCACATCAACATCACCGACCAGAAACGCCGCGAGCGGCAACTCGAAGCGGAGGTCGCGCGTCTGGAAGCGCTCACCGATCTCACGGCTGCGGTCAGAGAGATCACCCAGACCGTCATCAGCCAGTCGACGCGGTCGGAGATCGAACAGGCAGTCTGTGACCAATTGGCCGGAGCAAACGGCTACGACTGTGCGCGGATCGGCGAGGTCGACGGCCGAACCGGGAGGTTCACTGTTCGAGCCAGTGCGGGCCGCTTTGGATCGATCCAGGAGTGCACCGAGTCCGACGAGCTGTTCGGTGCGACCGTGATTCGGGAAGCGGTCTGGACCGGACAGCTACAGACGACCACCCACAGGCGGGAAAACACGGCCTTCGACTGGAGACAGGACGCGCCACCGGTCGCGACAAAGCGTGCCGTTGCGGCGGTGCCGATCAGGCATGCCGAGACGCTGTACAGCGTCCTCACGATCTATACGGAGCGACCCGACGCCTTCAGCACCGAGGAGCGAACCACGCTCTCGGAACTCGGGGAGGTCGTCGGCCACGCAATCGCTGCCAGCGAGCGGACACAGGCCCTGATGAGCGACGAGCTCATCGAGGTCGAACTCCGGATTCGGGATCTGTTTCCCCACGAATCCCCGTCGACCGACTGGACCGTTGAGATCACCCAAACCGTCGCTGGCCCGGATGACGACTACACGATGTACGGAACGACGACCGAAGCCGAGATCGAGGCGGTTGCCGCAGTCATCGATCCCCTGGATGTGGCGGCGGTGACCGTTATCGGCGGTTCGGGTGAGTCGGTTCGGATCGCACTCCGACTCTCTCAGCAGTGTGTGATCCCGCTGCTCGCATCGCATGGCTGGTCGACCGAGACGGCAGTGCTCTCCAACGGCGACTGTTATCTGACGGTCCATCTCCCCTCGGGTGATAACGTTCGAGAGATGGTCGAGACCGTTTGTGAGGTATTTCCCAACACGGAACTGCTGGCCCGCAGGCAGATCCACGTCGACTCACAGGTCGACATGGAGATCCAGGAGTCGGCGGTGGCCGAACTCACCAACCGCCAGCGAACTGTGCTCCAGACCGCCTACGCGGCGGGCTACTTCCAGTGGCCGCGGGACGCAACCGGCGCGGAGATCGCCGAGAGCCTCGGGATCGCGCCGCCAACCTTTCACCAGCACCTCCGCGTCGGACAGCAGAAACTCATGGACACGATCTTCGGAGAGCTACCAGTCGCAGTTTAAAAAGAGCCGGTAGTTGCGTTAGTCGGCCAGCGGCACTGGCTCGTCGAGATCGATCTCGCCGGCGTCGAGTTCGGCCTCTATTTCACGGGTTGCTTTCACGAGGTTCTCCATCTTGCCGTAGGCAACCTCTCGCGGCAGCAGCTTCACACCGCAGTCGGGGCTGATCGTGAGTTTCTCCGGTGGCACGACCTTCAGGCCCTGCAAAATGTTCTCCTTGATTTCTTCGACGCTCTCGACTTCGGCGGTGTGAACGTCGACAACCCCAAGCGCGAGATCAGGCACGAACTCAGGGTCGGTGAACACGTCGATCTGCTCGTAGCCGCCGTTACAGAGTTCGAGGTCGACCTCGTCGACTGGGTAGTCGTTGAGTTCCGGATAGATACGGGAGTAATCGCCGTAACAGACGTGGAGACCGATCCGCACGTCGTCTGGGATTCCGCTGACGATCCGGTCGAGGGCCTCGCCAACGATGGCGTGGTCGTCCGGCGTCGTCGCGAGGGCCGGCTCGTCGATCTGGATGTATTTGGCTCCGGCTTCGACGAGACGCTCGACCTCGATGTTCACGAGATCTGCCAGCTCGTAGACGAGTTCCTCTTCGGTTTCGTAGGCCTCGTTGAACGCCCAGTTGCCCAGCGTGTAGGGGCCCGTAATCGGGACCTTCACTGGCTTGCTGGCGACGTTGTCAGTGAACTCGAACTCGTCGACGAGCCACGGTTCGTCGTAGCTGACCGGCGACGACACCGAGGGTTTGTCGAAGTAGTTGTGGCCCCAGACCTTGACTGGGCCGTTGAACTCGTAGCCGGGAATACGCTCGGCGAAGAACTCGACCATTTCATTCCTCCTGACCTCGCCGTCGACTACGGTATCCAATCCGCAACGTTCGTGCTCGTGAGTGATGACGCGGGCAGCGTCGTCGTGGGCCTCTTCGAGATCCTCGGCGTCGAATTTTGAATCTTGGTCGTCGACCAGTT
>Ga0136578_100637_pt1 | contig 10221 bp, 10 predicted proteins | sample AntDeeMetagen190_FD_104795 | JGI IMG/M metagenome (GOLD analysis project Ga0136578, IMG submission 104795) | Saline lake microbial communities from Deep lake, Antarctica - Metagenome #190 | ecosystem: Environmental > Aquatic > Non-marine Saline and Alkaline > Saline | place: Antarctica: Deep lake... | reverse complement strand
GGCATTGGCTTTCGCTTTCGCCAGGTCTAGCTCGTCCCGGTAATACTTGCGAAGCGTCTTTTCGTCAATGTCCAACACGCGGGCAATGTCTGCCTGAGTTGTGCCCACCATCGTGTGAAGCTGCACGGTTCGGCGTGTGGCTTCGTTCGGGACGTGGTTGCTTGTTGGTTTATTGGTCATGCGCTTATCTTACTGTTGAAAGTTTCGCCTGTCGATTCTAGTACGGCTTCTTTGCCGGTGTACTGCTGCCAGCGGTTTATGATTACGTCGCAGTATTTTGGGTCAAGCTCCATCACCATAGCTTTTCTGTTTGTTTTTTGACAGGCCATAAGAGTTGAACCGCTACCTCCAAATAAATCTAAAGTTGTCCCGTTTCTGTCGTATGTATCAAGAATTGTAATAATTAAATCCACTGGCTTTTCGCAAGAGTGAACCGTTTTATGGACTTTTTTTGCTTCCCATACATCGGCTGGTGCTTTTTCTGGCCTTACAGGCTGTCCATTTAAGCAAAGATAAAACGGTTCGTGTTTTGGCCTTGAGTAATACCCGATGCCAAAGTTATTTTTTAACCAAAAGTGAAAAGCCTGTATTTTGAAGGCCGCAGAAAGTGCTTTTTCAAACGCTCCAAGTTTCGTCCAGCCTGTCCATACAAACGCGTAAGTAGAAACACCCCCACGGACGTGGGGAAGACTTTGCGCCAACGATTTCTGTAGTGATTTCTGAGGAAACACCCCCACGGACGTGGGGAAGACACCAACAAATTGTTAATGAGCAGAGCCGAAAATACAAAATCTTCGGTTTATTCGGATTTCAGGGTTTCAATCACAAGTTGCAGACCGCTGATCTCCGTCATCGCCTTGCGTGTTGGGCCGATGGTTCGGATTTCATAACCTGGGGGCTTCGGCATGGAGCGAAAGATGACGATACCCGATTCAGGTGGGCAGTGTTTATACAGGTAATCAATTACTGTTTTCGCCACCGAGTCTTTGATGCCTGACACAAAGACGTTGGCGCGCGGTTCAATAAACCAGAGCTTCATTCTTCCACGCACAGCAGGCGGCAAATCATTTGCGACGATTACGAGCATGAGTCACCCCCAGGATTTCGGTAATATCGTCTCCCAGCCTCGCCAACAGATCCATTTCAATAACCCGTTCACGAAATGCTGCCGACACCTTGTGCTTATTATAGCGCCCGGCCATGTCACGGGTTAGCAGGAACGCAAGGTCAATACACAAATGTTCTTTGTAGAGGTCAGCAAGGTCATAAACGAAGGGCAAGGGACTGCCGGAGTGAATAAAGCCGATATGCGGAGAGTAGCCCATGCTGTGGACAGCAGAGCAAAGAATGCCATAGAGGGCCGCATTGCATGCGGTCAGTACCTGATTGGTGACATCGCTGGTTTCAAACTTCCCAGGTACAAACTTCCGCCCCTTCCAGCCCACCTGGTATTGTTCCGCCTTCGCCTGATAGAGGGCACGAACGCGATGTCCTTCCATGCCCATCATTTCTTTCAGGCTTTTGCTGTCAAGGTCTGCATCAGGAAAGCGACGTGCAAATAGGCGCCGTGCGACTTCGACGGATTTCTTTGCGTCAGCAGAAAGCTCAATCTGTCGCTTCAAATTCCGGGTATCCGCTGTGGAGAGAAACCCTGCCGCGTAAAACAGCAAACTATCTTCTCCCACCCAACACACAGAACAGTTCGCGGTTGTTGCGGTCTTTACGGCGTCGTGAGTAATGGTTGTGCCCGGCCCCAGCAGTAGCGCGTTGAGGGAAGCTACCGGTAAAGGCACAACATTGTTTTCAGAGTCAATCCATTTGATGCTACTGTCATCGATTTCCAGCCTGCCCCGTTCCAGGTAGAGGAATGGATATTTGTCCTTTACCTGAGGCAAGGATTCACGGGTAACCTTAACGAACAGGCGTTGATCGGCTGGCATTGTGTTACTCCAACGTCATAACGGTTACCCGCCTGTCGCGATAAAGCTTATTGGCACCAAACTGCACCGGCACGTCATTAAGCGTAAAAACTTCTCCCTCATGCTCACCCTGCATTACCCGGAAGACCGGCAATCGGTTTTTGGTCTTTGCTAGGTCTTGAGCATGCTGCATTGCCTCATCCGCATCAGAATGGACGCCCTGAGCGATAAACTCGGTTGGCACACAATTCTTGCGCCCCAGATACAGATCCCAAACTGGGTTTCGCAAAGCGCTTTCTACAGCTTCCAAGTCTTCGTTAGGACCCTGCAAAGCGACAGCAAAGGCCATATCCTCAAGGTAGTATCGGTACGTCATTTTCGAGCCTCCTCCTACGGCCTTCTTACCGTCACTGGTTTTCGGGATCAGCAGGCTTTGCCAGGGATCACTGTCGTCATAGCCACTCCCGACCATGTGAAAATCTCTCATCAGAGGCTGGCGAGGCAAAGGGGCTCCCTTTCTGTCAGCAAGCACATAGGCTTCAATCTGTATGTCACGGTCCGCCCAACGCTCCAGAAATTCAGTCTGCTTCCCGCCAGCCCCCATTGCGCAACAGATCAGGCCAAGCAAACCCGACTTTGTGGGAAAATCCAAGCTATCACGCCGCCCAAACTTGGAATCATGGCCCCATGACTGGAGAGGCGCTTCCAGCCACAGCAGCAGATACGGATCACTCATACCCCACCTCACTCAACATGGCGTTGTAAGTCGGCGACCAGATGATCCACGCTGTAGTTTTCATTCTCTCCCCACTCGTAAGCTCCCAGCTTCCCGTATAGGGAGCCGGATAGTTTTTCCTTCTTGTCCAGGTAGCTTTTAAGAGTTTCAACACTTGAATCCAGGTAACCGCCTTCCCGTGCCTTTACCGGCGTTTCGAATGGCACTTGCAGTCGCTGACCTTTGCGCACTAGAACTCGAGCAAATTCCCATGGACTGGCACCAGACTGGGTGCTCTGCCGGGCATTGGGAACGGCGACGAAAAGGGCTTTCGTGAACGCCTCAATCGCGTTCTTGAGATCGGATTCGCCCATGGTCTGCGCCAACTGACCCAGATCCAAACTGATATAGCGGTAATAAGTCGCGGAGTTATACTCCAAGCTCCCCATGTGAGCGGAACCCTCAGCCGGCAAATCGTCCAGAGCCGTAAAGAACTCGACTTCATTGCTGACTTTGTGTGTAGAAATCGCGTGAGAGAAAGATGCGGCTGCTTCCACGTTCATATCAGTAGCTTTGGCCACCATACGGCCAAACAGCGCAATATCCAGAGCATCCACCGCCGGATTCAGCGCTTTCTTGGCCACCTTGGCTAATTCCTTGTCCTTGATCTTGCTGATATCAAACTCTTTTTCCGCTGCATAAGCTGCAAATGCGGCCGCCTCAGTGTCGCTGACAAATAGCAAGGTATCGTCTGTCAGTTGCGTCGCAATCTTTTCGCCACAGGCAGCAGCCTGTTCTTCATCGGCACCGGCCTCCAGGCATGCCCTGGTAAAAATCTCTTCTGCTTTTTTGGTGCGTACACCCAGCTTTACGCCGAAATCCCTCATGGCGAGGCGAACCTGGCGCTTCCAGCACTGGGAACTGACTCGCGCCCGGGGGACGCCACCTACGATAGCGGACTTGGGAGCTCCCACATCATCACGGTTTAGGCAGGTAACCGGAAAGGACTGAAGAATGTGGTATTCAATACGGGTGTTGGTGTACTGGTTAGTCATGATGCTTATCCTGATTTATTCGAAAAAGTTATTGGTAAGAGGAACAATCTGAAGCAACCCGCATCCATAGGCTCTGGCACGGCCTATGCCTTTGGCAAAACTGTTGGCGAAAACCTCCTTGTCTGTAACACGCAGAACTCCCTGAACGTGGGCCTGCGCTATGGTGACCGGGCGATGTTTCTTGTCCTTGAATTGCAGCACGTCGATGCTGTCCACCTGCAGATTTTGGGCCGACACCTGAAAGCCCCAGCTTGCTTCAGCTCGTTCTCTAAACCACTGGGCTACCGCGTCCCGCCCGCGCACTGGTACCAGTTTACGGCTGGCACTGTCCCGGCGAGTCGGGTTGACGACCACCTTGAACCGGTAGCTATCGTGCTCGAGAAAATCTTCGGGAATCGGCTTGGTGCGTACCTCCCCATAGACCCCATCCACAGCGCTCATCGGCTCACGGTCGGCTAGCATCAGAATCTTGCGGCCTCTGTGGTCGCCGCCCTGATCCGCGAACAGAATCCCGCTGGCGGTGCTGGCCTGTTTGTCCTCAGCCTCACGCACGTCTTCATAAAGGCTGTAAACGACACGGTGCAGCGAATACGCGTCAGTAATGCGCAGCGCATTAACCGAACGACGATCCAGATGCAGTACACTGGCAACCAGACTCATTTGCCCACCTCCTCACTCTCTGCTCTCGCAGGTTGTCCGTAGAACTCCTGCGCCCACTGAGCTTTAGTCCTTTGCCCGGACTCGTACGTGAAAAACCGCAGTTGGCGGAGCAGGCGCGCGTAATCCAGCGGCTGTCCGACCTTACTGTTTATGAGGGTCAGCACGGGCCGCAAGATGCGACAAACTTCCGCAAGCTCGGTGCATGCAAGTAAGCGCCGTAGACGAGCTTTAGCCTGATGGCTGTCTCTGCCATCCTCGTAACAGGCCGCAATGGCTCTTCCCAAAGTCATAACGCCGTTACTCTCTGCCTTGGACTTTGCAATTGCAGAAGACACCGTCACAAAGGGCAGGCGCTCAAAAGGGTTTTCAAGATCAATTCCAAGCGATCCCAGCAACTCCCAACTCTGATACTCTGTAGCCGGGTTGTCGGCCCTGCGCAGGCGCGCTGCCAACCCTTTATCGTTCTTACACCTTTCGATCACTGTTTCCACAAACCACTGTTCACGGCTTTTTTTATGTCCTTCCTCTGTGGACTGCTCGTCAACTCGCATGACTATACGGCCTCCTGCTTCAGGTACTTGCTGTTGTTAGGGCGACATCTGGCCCAGGCATCCAGTTGTCGTGCGGTCTCCCGTGGGCAGAATTTGTCGTAAGCCTGCTGCACGTAACCGGCAAATCGCTGGCGTAGTTTCTGTCTTCGCTTGGCCGATTCTTCAGTCTGCTCGCAGTGGTAAACCAGTTCCTGAAAATCCCGTTCGCAAAGTTGCCAGAACAGGTGTGTAGCCTGGGCTGCAGCCTTGCTGCCATCCACCGTCTGTTCTTTGAAAAATCCCTGTACCCGCCCATAAAGGTTCTTTGCCAGGCCATCAAGAGCGTCCATCTCCATTTTGAGTTGGCCAAACCAGCTCGCCTCGAGCATATCGCTATCCAGCCATACCTGAGATTCAACGAAATCGTCGCTCCCTGAGGCATACTGCTCTCCAGCGTTGCTGCTGACCCTCAACCCTCCAGACCAGATGGCGAACTCATCAGTTACATCGCGGGCTCTGTCCAGGCTATGTCTCAGTTGCCAACTCTGGAAACCTTGGGCATCAGATTGATCAAAGAAGCCAAGCAGTGCGGTCAGCTCGCGCCATGGTCGTTTTTCCGGATTAACCCAGAGCGCTTTTGGTTCCTTACCGGAATAATTGATCGCCATACTCGGATCGACAACGCCCTCTTTATACCCGGGGTGTGCGATACCTTCGGAATAATGCAGCCCATCTTCGGTAAGCAGACAAAACCGTGAAACAGGCAGTAGCCTCCCCATCAGTGACTGCTTCAGTTTCATGGCTTCAGGGCAGCCCTCACCTTCCGGCATACATTCCCAAGGTGCCTGCCCCAATCCTTCTGGATAAAGGTTTGTTTGCTCTATCTGCGGCGATGTCAGCAAGTTCAGCCAAATGGTGGACCAAAGGTTTTCCCCGATGAGAAAACTATGGAGCAACCCCATATGACCCAAGGCCGGTCCTGGTTTTCCTGTCGATGGTTTGCCTTTTTCGTTGCGTTTTCCGGAATAGTCCGGAGTGAGCACGACACTGTTGTCCGTTTTCTTGCCCGACAGGGAAAAGCCCATCAAGGTCAGCAATAACAATGCCTTGTCCCCGTCATCCACTTCCTGTTGCACCTGAACCTGGCTCAATACCGTTGTATTGCCGGTAGAGATCTCAGGCAAAACGGCCCCAAAGGGCTGCACCTTCGCAGACGCAATAGCGGGCAATTGCAAAAACGGTCTCTCTCCATACAGATAAAACCGGTCGTGCCACTGCTCAAGATATTTTAAGCACTGTTCCGCCAGCCCTTTTTCACCAAGAGACCTCCACTCGCTGTCGTCTTTCGGCGTAGATGCTGCCTGAGCAATCGCCAGCAGGAGCTTGAGCACGGAAATTTTTTGTATCGGGTTTCCCCCAAGACTGCGGTACTCAGGATGAGTGAATATTTCCCGCAGGCTGACACGACCATGGTCCACTACGGGTATCCAGGGCTCCTCAATCAGATTGAAACGATTCTCCATGACTATCCTCTTAGTCTTTGATAACCCGGTACCCTAGGTCATCCCGATATTCCAGAATATGCGTGTCGTGAATATCGTGGCTTTCGATGCCACGAAGCCTGCCGGCTTCATCGACCAGGGCGACACGCAGCACACTCTCATCCTCCGGCCAATCCGGATTGCCCAGATAGAAGCAATGCTGCAACCCGAAACGCCTGAGCGTGTCTGCCCCAACCGAGTCGGGTTTATCTCCCGGTGGAACTTTAACGACCTGGCGCATCAGCGTACCAGTGCGCTGACGCAATTGATCCCTGCTCAGAAGTTTGCGATTGCGAACTGGCAGTTGAACCTGGTCGCCATTTAATAACGTCAACGTGGCAATACGTCCTTCCCGGTCTCTGCTAATGGCACGCAACAACAACACTTCGTAGCTATCGGTCTCACTGTAGCGTGTCTGCGCCTTACTCTCGGGCATGGTGTTGCCGGCTTCCGCCAGCGCCACTCTAGCCAACTGGCGCATGGCATTCCGCCCTGTACGTTGACGATTTCCCTCTTCCAGTTCATTCAGCCATTGGTTCATCGCACCTGTTTCAACACGGCTGACATAGGTGGTCTCGATCAGACCACGGATATCCTCCGGCACACTGACGCTCTTCAGGTTTTGCCAAGCCTCTAGACTGCGGCACAGCACGTACGGGGCATAGACAAAGGCACTGGGACCGAAATGCTGTACCGGTGACTCGATAGCCTCCTGAAGTCTGGGCGCCAACAGCCAGGCCTCCGGTACTGCCGTGTCGCAACGCGGTGTATCTTCATTTCTCCAAAGCCGGCCCAGGCGCTGCAACAGCATGTCTGTGGGTGCAAAGCGGGAAACCATAAAATCCGCATCGATATCGAGTGACTGCTCCAGAACCTGGGTGCCAACAAGAATACGTCCCTGTTGCTGACGGTGTTCCCACCCCCCTTTGCCGTACAAATTAACCCATGTCTCCTCGATGTGCTGGCGGTCATCAGGCGTAAAGCGAGAATGTAACAGGCCACAGGCAACGCCTGACTCCGAAGCACGGGCAGCCAGGTCCAGGTAACGCTGTTGCGCCTCCTTGACGGTATTTTCTATCCATAACACCTGCTGTCCCTGTCCGGCCCGGAGCAGGGCCTGCTCCAAAGCGGGAGATTCTTTCTCGCGTAGGAGGATATGCACTTCTCTGCTCTCGTTTATCGGGACATCCACTTCTGCCACGGCCTCATCGCCCGAACCGGGGCTGGCAGTGATCAATGGATAGGCTGTTGCTCGAGTCGGCCGGTCAAGGAGTTGCTCGCGGCGCTCCTGGTTGAGCGTGGCGCTAAGAATGATTACTGTGCAGTTAAGCTGGCGCAGAAGTTGAACCAACGCATCCATCAGTGAGCCTGTATAGGCATCGTAGGTATGCACTTCGTCCAGAATGACAATCTTTCCTGCCAACCCGAAGGCGCGCACAAATCCGTGCTTCACATTCATGGCTGCCATCAGCGCTTGGTCGATGGTCCCCACAGCGAAAGGTGCCAACAGACCCCGTTTACTCTGATTAAACCAGGCTCCGCCAGGTCGTCCCTCCTCGCCCATGTCGGTCTCAAACAACCAGGCATTGGCATGCAACAGCAAGGAGCGGTGGGGGCAATCATCTGCAAGCACTTCGCCAAGAAAATCCTGGAAGCGATCAAAAATCTTGTTCGATGTCAGTTGGGTCGGCAACGCAAAGTAGATACCGCTGGACTGACCGGACGACAACAACTGATAGGCGGCATATAGTGCGGCCTCTGTTTTCCCCAATCCCATCGGCGCTTCAAGAATGTAAACGCCGGGCTGAGATACTTGCTCTATCAGAACCGACTGGGCTTCTCTCGGCTTAAAGCCAAAAATGTCCTCAAAACTCAGGCCAAGTTTGTAGCTGACGGGAACAAAGCCTGCATCATCCAGAGCTTTGCCAACGCCTTTTTCCCAAGGGAGTGAGGGGTCTTCAAAATGCTGACCGGAACCAATCCAGTCCGCTACAGATGTTAACCCCGCCACCAATCGAGCCTGGGCCACGGACTCAATATGAGGCCACGAGGCTCCAAGAGACTGCTGGAGTGCCTGCACCAGCTTCTTGCGTTCTTCCAGCCAGGGATCACCACCAAATTTCTCATCTTCTGCCCGCATCCCGGACAGGTTTGGTGAAAATCCATGATGCTGACCAAGGATTTCGGGCACGTACTCCGGTGCCTCCAAATACAGGGCTGTTAACTGACTTACACCAGCATGCCCGCCCCAGCCTCTTTCAAGATCCGGATTAAACCCAGGAACCAACTCTTCCGCACAAGCACGTTTTATCTTGTTGTAAAAGGTGGGGCTGACCTTGCCAATATCATGGCTGGCTGCAGCAAACTCCGCACCTTCCGGGAAAATAGCGGCAACCGGAGACCGCCGAATGATTTCTCTGGCCACTTCTCCGACAATGCGACAGTGATTTTCAACCGTTCGCCCACACTGCGGCCCACGAGGCGACTCAAAGGTTTTTGCCGGGCAATTCTGATAGGGAACCTGGGCAACAATTTTTTGTTGTTTGTGCCGAAATCGTTTCATTTGCTTTCTTTCTCCGGCTGGCCAAACTACCACTACGCCTTTGAAGTAGCGTAGTTGAATGGCAACGTACCAACGCTATCTGGTCGGCTCCAGTACGCACTCCATCCGCCGCAGCAGGGTGAACGGCAGGATGACGCGGCCGTACTGGGACTGTTTGAGATCCCCGCGCAGCAGGTCGGCGATGAACCAGATGAAGGACGCGATTTCGGAATGGTTTTCCGTGTTCATTTGGGCTCCGTGAAAAGGGGGCGTTGGTTTGGTGCCATTAACGCGTAACACGATTCTGGGCGACGCCTGCGACAGGTGGTGTCGGAGGCATAGAGGCCGTTTGGGGTAAAGGGTGCAGTGAAAGCGTAGAGGCGTCAATTTTGCGAGTTGAAGCGGTGGCCGGGTTGAGGTGGTAGCTCTCGGCGAGTCCGAGAGCTGTTTCGAGAACCAAGGCTATGCGAGGTAGCTATACGCCCCAGATGGCCAAGGCTTAACATAACCCCGTTTACGGGCAACCGGAGCTTCACAAAAGTCGTAACCTGTATCTGAGCGCTCGGCCTTGCACCCCTATCCAGTCTCTACGCTTTGGGTAGTACTATCCCTTTCGAAATGAATCCCGGACATAAAACTTCGGGATAGTACCAGATACACGCAGGCTGTATAGCAAAGCGCCCAGCCAGTCGAAACAGGCTAAACGCGAATGTGCCAGCCGTTTCTTATGGAAGGGCGGTAATATTGCTCGGAGAGCTGCCTCTATCACCGGTTCTGATATCCTTCACCTGCTCAGTACCGGACGTCGTGCCGTCACTCTTCCATAGCTCATCGTCCCTTACCCCGTCATAGGCTTGAAAGAAAAGCTCATCACCGATAACCGTCAAGTGTGATGGTCTGGATCCCAGGCCAGGTTCTCCCTCCGTAACCTGAGTGGCACCATTTCCCACACCGCCTGTTCCATCTGTTTTCCATAGCTCATAAGCACCCGAACCATCATCGGCTATAAAGAAAAGGTTTCCGTCGAAAACTGTGAACGATATCGGTTTCGAAAACAGTTCGGAGGAAGAATCTTCGTCCTTGCTAATATCGGCAACTTGGGTTGTGCCATTACCAACACCGCCTGTTCCATCTGTCTTCCATAACTCGAAGCTGCTAGATTTGTCATCAGGCGAAAAGAAAAGCTCGCCGTCAAAAACCTTCAACCCGCCCGGGAAAAAACGCTTGGTCTGGAGAGAACTATCGTTCTCGTTGATATC
>Ga0136578_100630_pt1 | contig 10271 bp, 7 predicted proteins | sample AntDeeMetagen190_FD_104795 | JGI IMG/M metagenome (GOLD analysis project Ga0136578, IMG submission 104795) | Saline lake microbial communities from Deep lake, Antarctica - Metagenome #190 | ecosystem: Environmental > Aquatic > Non-marine Saline and Alkaline > Saline | place: Antarctica: Deep lake... | reverse complement strand
CGACCTCTCCGAGGCCGTGTTTCTCGTCGATGGCTTCGGCTATCAGACTGCCCTTGCTCGATTAGGACTCAGCGGTCGGCGTGATTATACAGACCGAAACCTGATCGAAAAATGGTTTCAGACACTCAAAATGAGGATCGACCGCTTCCATAATTCGTAGGTGAGCAGTCGGTCGAGCGTTCGCCGCTGGTGTTCGCAGTTCGCACATTATTATAACCGCCAGCGACCGCATCAATCGCTAGGTGATCGAACGCCAGCTGAGGAGGTCGCTAACTAGACAGTGCCATGTTGGATTAGTTTTTAAATTCTGGATATAACTATAGTTATACATAGATCTGATGGAGAATATTCTAACCTACAAATCCCTGTTCGAAAACATTATCATGAAAGCCTATGATAAGCAAACATGACTAATGGGTACAGAAAGACGTGCATTGCGTTGTTTTTAACAGCGTTAATGCTTGGATCGCCGCTCGCAGCAGCAGTTGGGGCTAGTTCGATAGCTCCAAACGTTTCGGATACCTCATTCGAACTTACAGACAGTGTTGACATATGGGAACGATCAGCAATCCCACTTCGCGCCGACCCTAGCGACGCAACAACGGTAATAGATACTCCTAATCTCAAGTATGAAATAAGAAAAGATAGTGGAGAAGAACAGGTCTCATCGGAAATTAAGCAGGTGGGTGTTTATGAACCGAACACTCCGGTCAATTTCGAATTTAAATTCCGTAACGGAGCGACGATCGAGAATCTAAATCTATCCGAAGACACAACACACGTCCACACAGTCAGATTTGATGAGGACGTGTCATCAAGCGATCTGGACAGCGATGATATTCCAGACACGCTCGGAGAACTCCGAGATAATTTGACTGAAGAGAACGTGAACTCGAATGCAACATTCCAGAATATCACGTCTACTGCCGTCCCATCCGGGTACAGCGGTGGTGACTTTAGTTTCTCACACAGTTTCAGTGACTCTGGTGTCTATGCGGTGATGGTCACGAAGCACAATTCGAGTAAGGACGGAATCACACTCAATAACGGCAACATCAGTCAGATCGACGGTCAGGTACTGATCGGTGGTCTCGAAACGGTTGCAGTCCAACAAGAAGTCGACGCTAATCCAGGTGCGCCAAGTAGTGCCGAGCCCGGGAATGATCTTACATTTAATGTTAATGGGAATCTCGAGGGTGTCTCCGGAAACGTTAGCCATGCCGTTGCGGTGTACAAGAAGGACACCGTCACCGGAGATACGGTCACGATATCCGTTCCCAATGATGTTAATGATGAGACAAGTCTGAGTAATATCACACTTGAATCGGACATTGGCTTCGTGAGTGGTGTTTCAAATGTCGACGATGATGTCTCGGTGCTTGGAAACACACTCAGTGAACGTGAGGACAACGGCCAGTTTACGTTCGACAGTATCGTCAGCAAGATCGCAGATGAGGCAAATACGAGTGAACCAGTAGTCAACGGAGGCGAAACAATCCTCAACGCTTCAGCAACAGGTGTTGTCGACACTGACTCGTCGGCGACTGTCACCGTTGAAACGCTCTCCAGTTGGGAGGAGGGGACATATCAGTACGTCTATATTGCATCGGGTGATGACAGTACGGAGTTCTCAACTGCTACAGGAGAGATATTAATTGAAGAACAGACTAACAATAACAATAATAACAACAATAACAACAACAATAACAACGACAATAACAACGACAATAACAACGACAACGACAATGAAGAAGAGAAACCAGAAGAACCTAAAGAAGAGGAACCAGAAGAACCTAAAGAAGAGGAACCAGAAGTTCCAACCGTCGACGAGGTCCGTGAAGAACTCAGTCAGACAACACCCAACACCCAAACCAGAACGCCGATTGCGGACAATGACCCTGACACCCCCGGTACAACGGTTGATATAGAAGGGACCGAATCGGTTCGTCGGATTACATTCAGTGGTGAGGGCGGATCCGGTAACGTTGACATCACAGAATGGCAGAACCCACCCCAATCAGTCTCCGATTCAGTTACGGCCTCAATAAACCGCCAGTCGGAAAGTAGTGACACCAGTGACGGCAGTGATAGCGGAACCCAAACCACACGTACAGCACGGGTTATCTCTGTCACCGATATTACTCCAGACTCTGAGGAACTGAGAAACTCGCCAGCAACCGTTGAGCTGAGTGTCAATACTGATCGCCTAGATAATCCTGAAGATGCAGTTGTCTTCCACGAAGAAGGCGATAGCTGGGAACAACTAGAGACGACTGTCGAGGAAACCAGTAATGGCGAAACAACGCTGGTAGCCGAGACTGACTCGTTCTCGCTGTTTGCAGTCACTGAGGTTCAAGAGACTGAAGAAACAACCCAGACCACCGATGGGGAATCCGAACCGGCTGAAGAATCGGACGGTGGCCTCGGAGCGCCTGTCATTATTGGCGTGTTAGTAGTCCTATCAGTGATTGCAGCCGTCGCGTTTGCCTACAGAAAGCAGCAGTCAGGCAACAACGGGCTGTGAACTACCCTACCCTACTCGCTCACGGCTGACGCCGCTTGCTCCTTGAGGGTAGGGCTTCCTGTTTCCACGACGCGCTTTGCAGATACCGAGGTACCCACAGGGAGCGCAGTCTCAGCAGGCGTTGATTCGGAGTGTCCCACTCCTACATCTTTGAGGCCGCGAGAAAGAATGTTGATCGCCGCATTTTCGTCTCTGTCGGCTTTAAACCCACACGCCGGGCACGAGTGTTCACGGACCCACAGCGTTTTGTCTGTTTTCGCGCCACAACTGGCGCATTCCTTCGTCGTGTCTTTCGGATCAACAGCGACGAAGTGTGTGCCTTCGCGGTCGCATTTGTATTCAAGTAGCCGCTTGAATGTCCCCCACGCCGCCGACGCTCGGTTGCGGGAGTTACCGGGGAGTTCGACCAATCCTTTCGTATCCAAGTCTTCGACCGCTATTAGATCGTACTCAGTGGCGTAGTAGTTCGACAGTTTGTGCAAGAAGTCTCGTCGCTTCCGTTTCAGGTCAGCATGACGCTGGGCGACGATCTTCCGCTGTCGCTCCCAATTGTTTGAGCCGTACTTTTTCTGCGAGAGATAGCGCTGGGCACGTTCCAACCGCTCGCGTTCATCCGACAGATCAAGCGACCCCACAGCGGTTCCGTCCGTATCATGAGCATACTTGAGAATCCTCACATCGATACCGACGCATTTCTCGGGATTCTCCGGCTTCTCCGACGGGTTTTCGGTGGTTTCGACGCCGAAGATGGCGTACCACTTGCCGGTAGGTTCGCGTTTGACTGTGACGGTCTTAATATTGGCGTCATCGGGCAACTCACGGTGGAAAGTGAGCGGGACTTCACCGAGTTTCGAGAGCCACAGGCGGGTCCGACCGCTCGTATTCTTGAGCTTGAAGCCGGATTGACTGTAGGTGAAGCTGCGGTACTCGTCCGGTGCTTTCCACTTGAGCGTCCCAACGCGGTAGCCGTTCTCTTTGTGCCCACGTAGCGTCGAGAGGTTGTCGTACAACCGCTGAACGACTTTCTGAAGAACCTTCGAGTGAACACTTTTCAGGTCGTTCCACCACTTTTTGAGGTCCGGCAGACGCTTTTGTTCGGCGTATGCCGAGGTGTCGTCGTTCCGGTTCAGGCGGTGGAGGAAGTGGTTGTAGATCTGTCTACAGGTATCGACAGTCCACACTAATTGCTGTTCGAGGGTGTCGGACGGGTGGAGTCGATACCTGTAATTGTAGTTCATCTACGACCGTTCTTCGATAAGTTCGTCAAGTTTCCCACGAACGAACGACGAGAGGTTGAGGTGGTTCTCCTCGACCCACTCGGCTTGGTCTTCGCGGATGGTGATGTTCTTCCGTCTCACTACATACGCACAATGCGCATCTGTGCGTATGGTTGTTGCGATTGCGTGGGCCTGTGGGCCGAGCGTCGAACGTGTTTGAGAACTGTGCGGCGCTGTATCCCCTCCCTACTCACTCGCTCCGCTCGCTCGTTGAGGAAGGGGCTTAGCGCCTCAATTCAGGTAACCAGACTCAAACCCGTTTTTAGTATTTTTGGAGCATCTCGGTTTGGTGACTCTGTCGAGGGTCAATTCAGTGTCGAAACACATTCGTCCAGTAGAATCTAAGTAATAATTGATTAATTAAATCGGTATGAAATCCTCTTATACGCCGCTTTCGAATGTACGGACCTAAATCGGCGATATTCTCTGGGCAGTGATCGGCTGGCTGCGCTGGGGACGCGAAGAGACACCGACAGTGACTGCGCTCTCCGAGGTCGACCTCACAATTAGCTGGGCTCGATACTCCGACAAGCGGAACCGTTTCATTCGATGGGACGCTTCTGAGTTCACTCTTGAATCAGGCTCGAACTCGTCATCGACTTGATCACGTCGGCGTTGTCTTTCAGCATTCTCATCTCCTTGAGGCGTTGTCTCTCGTACCAATGTTGCACTTCCACTTGTTGAGCTTGGTCGCCCGAAAGCGGAGCAACAAAAACAGGCAACTAAACTATTGACTGTGATGAGACTCGGCAAGCGTGTGACACACCGCCCAACACAGTTGAGTGGTGGAGAACAACAGCGTGTTGCGATTGCTCGTGCATTAGTGACAGAACCCAACCTCGTAACCGCTGATGAACCGACTGGCGAACTCGATACACAAACTAGAGAGCAGGTCCTCAAACGCTTTCGAGAAGTTTAAACTAAACTCAATAAGAGAAGTATATTATATGATGAATAACTATAATTGAGTAGAAGTCAATTATGGAAAATATTCTCACGCCAAACATTGCGGGGGTAATAATGTTGACTGGCGCAATTTTTCCTGCGTTTATTATCTATTGGTTACAGAATGAACGGCATAAACCAGCTGTTTCTTGGTTTCAATTTGCGATGTTAAGTGGGATGCTGTGGTGTGTCTCATTCGGCTTGATAGCACTCGTTAGCTCTCCTGAACTCCGATTTGTTATCACTAATTTCTTCATAATTGCCGTACCACTCTCAGCGATCTCCACATTCATCTTTTGCTACGAGTTCACATTCAAAAAGAAGATTCCAAAAGGTGTTTTTATTTTATTTATACCTGTCATATTAATGTTTGTATTTGCATGGATTAATCCGTACAATCTCATATATACTATCGAAGACCCATATCATACAGCAGAAATCCTCGTACCTGCTAATAAGGGTTCAATTCGACCGATAATTAATGTCGGAATGGGATTTATTTTGGTGATTATGTCTGCTGGAATGGTTCTTGGCGAATGGATGAACTCATCACAGAAAGTCAGAAAAATGCAAGCGCTATTCATCCTGATTTCGATAGCCACTTCCTCAATTCTTGGGATAACCAAGGTACTTGATCTAGTGCCACCATATTTTGATCCGACACCAATCGGATGGACATTGTCTGGAGTATTATTTGCAATCTCAATTAAACGGTACCAATTCCTCCAACTATCTCCTGCTGCACAGAATCAAGCACTGAATGAAATACAGGATATTGTTATTCTTTTGAACCCCGAAAATGCGGTCGCAGATGCAAACCGCGCAGCCATTGACACAATCGGTGTCGTTGTTGGAATGACTAAAGAAGAACTCCAAAACCACATTCCGGAACTCACTGTAGCCAATGACACAGGCACCCAAACAGTTGAAATAAACATACACAATAAAAACAGGATCTTCGATAAGCAGTCTTCAACCCTCAAATACGGTCACGGAGCAGAAGGGAGGATCATCATTTTAAGAGACATCACTGAGCTCACCAACAAAGAACGAGAGCTTCAACAGCAAAACGACCGCCTCGACGAGTTCGTAAATGAAGTTACTCACGATCTTCGGAGTCCACTCAACGTTGCTACCGGGTATCTTGAACTCACCCAACAAGAAGTAGGCCCGATGGACTCGCTCGATGAAATCCAAGACGCACACCAGCGTATGGATCAACTCATCGAAGACGTGCTTGCTAAAGCACGGGGCAATCAGGATTTCATTCAAGAACCGCTCTCCATCGCAGAATCTGCCCGTACTGCCTGGAACACTGTTGAGACTGCCACAGCATCATTAGAGATCAAAGGAGACAGAACACTCGAAGCCAATCACGGACAACTACTACAACTGTTCGAGAACTTCTTTCGCAATAGTATCGAACACGGCGGTGACGACGTTACTGTTCGCCTTGGGTACACAAATTCTGGATTTTTTGTTGCTGATAGTGGCCACGGAATCCCAGAGGAGAACCGTAAGAACATATTCGAACGTGAAGTCACATACTCTGACCATGGAACCGGTTACGGTTTAGCTATAGTCAGCGATATCGTCGACGAACACGGATGGACCGTTACTATTAGTGAGAGTGAACATGGAGGGGCGCGTTTTGACGTTACTGGAATCAAATTCATTGATTATTGACCATCTCTCGCGCCTAAAGATGCGGGCATCCCACCACGGAATTTCAGGCCGAGCGTGGCCCTACGGTTTCAAGACGCATACGTTCCAAGCGTCTCTTGCTTGGTAGCATCGGCTTGGCTGTCTTGTGGGGTGGTCAAACGCCCCCCATCCTCAGCCGAGTCATCGTCGTTCTCGTGTTCTCTGAAACAACTCTCTCCGCTGAGGTCAAGCGAATCGGAGATTCGTGTACTCGTCGAAAATCTCCGATTTTCGAGATAGCGGTCTGCGATGTTCACCGCTCAGTTCACGTCCGCTTGGTACTCGCCCATCCAGCATGCACCGTTCGTACATTTGAACGTCGCCTGTTGTGGGCGATACCCTACCTCACCGCACGCATGGCACTCTTTCGAGGTGTTACGTGGGTTAACCGTTTCGACGGGGATGCCCTTCTCGACGGCTTTGTAGCGTATCTGGGCGTGGAGTTTGGCGAATTCCCATCCGTGGAGACGGCGGTTCATGTACTCGCCGGAATCCATCTACATAAGATATGAATCTAAGATAAGTTTCTTAGATTAGATTCTTAGACATATTAGTTAGATAAGTTTCTTAGATAAGTGTCTGACAAAACTTCATTAGCCATCATACATAGAGTACTGATATGCTAGCATACACAGTCTATTCAGAAGCAGGCGGCGTAGGCAAAACATCGCTTGCTTCAAATCTGGCAGTAGCACACGCTCGAGCGGGACTCAATGTCCTAGTCGTTCCTCTCGATCCACAAGACGGCAATCTCAGCCGTCTGTTTGGGGTCGACGATGATCGAACAAACAGTAAGGCCGATAGCCTTGTTCGGCACTTAGTAAAGAGTCCAGGAGGTCCATTTGACGACCTCATCCGAAGCGTCGAAGGGATCGACATTATCCCCGAACACAATACTCTCGCAGATCTCTCAGACCATCTCAAGCGAGAGCAACAAAAGGCGACAGATTTGGGTGACAGCTACAACATCTACGCACAGTTACGTCGTGTCCTCGATGAGGCCAATGTTCCAGACAGATATGATGTGCTAATATGTGATCCACCTGCTACTGAGTCGGATCATCTGTATAACGCAATCTATGCAACACGAAACCTCCTGATACCGGTCGAGCCATCATGGAAGGGACAAGCCTCAATTGATGGATTAGAACAAATGGCGACCAATTTTGTGGATGAACTCAATATTGATGTCGGTGTGCTTGGAGCTGTACCACTTGGGTACAAAGACACGATTGACCAGCGAGAGATGATTGAGAACGTACCGTTTTCCATCCCGGAAGTAATTGGAGAGCGTGCAGCCCTAATGGAGGGCTGCTGGAAACAGCAGTGTTCTGCCTTCCGCTATGTTCGTGACCACCGAAGTCAGCGACGTGATTACGAAATTGATACACTAGCTCAATTTGATAAAATTGCTCGGGACTTAGAGGAATCAGCTGGGCTTGAGGCACCAATCCCACCTAAACCAGGTGAAATCGAAGCTGAGGTAGAGCCATGACGGGATTCAAAGACGGTGCTGTTGGTTGGGATGATGACGACGATGATTCTGAGAGGGCCACTCCTGTCGAGGACCAGTCAGACACCTCCGATAGGGAACCAATGAACGAAGATACAGAAGATACAGCAGATCCCTCAGCAGGTCTATCACAGTCCCGCCTGCCATGGATTCATGGACGTAATAGCATCACCGACGGGCGTCAAAAAACTGTTCAGCTCCATCTCCAGGCGTCGACTATCGACCGTGAAAGAGAGGGTATATCAGAGGTTCAGCAAATGCTTAGTGAGAATGTAAAGAAGGCAGATCTACGTGAAGCAGCGCTACTTGTAGGGTTAACTCATCTCAATGAACTCTCAGATCAACTCAGAGAGTGGGGATACGATTTCTGAAGACAGGCATTTAGTCTCTGAATCGGTTAGTTAAAATTCCATTCACAGAAAAACTGCCGAACAAAACAGAGGTAAAACAGAGACAAAACGAATCTTGCCCAGTTATTTCAAAATCAACCGAAAATACGCGCAAATGACAGATAAATCATAGAACCGCCGCTAATCAATCATTGAACACAGATAACGCTATAATGCTAATCTGGAGGATTATCTAACCCGTAATACTTCTTTGCCACCGTGAGAAATTGATTTGCATCAATACGAGGGGCGTACTCTGCGTTCTCTCCTTCAAGTTCCACTTTCACCAGCAAATCAACTAATCGCCACACGTTGTACAGCACACATGCGAAAACAAAATTGAAAAACCGATACGTATGACGCTTGCTCGTTGTTCGAACACGGAACTTCTTAATTTTCTTATACCCGTTCTCAATACCCCATCGATGACTGTATCGGCGTGCCATTTTCTCAGCCATATGGATACGGTCCACCTCACTATCACCATCCTCAAGCCGAATTAACGGGTGATTCGTTTCGAATAGAGTATATGACCGTGAATCTTCTTTATTTCCTCTAACTGGTTTTTTAGATTCTTCTTTACGGACCTCATCAACTAAATCACTGAAATTACCACCACTAATCTCAGCAAATTCATTCTCTAATTCTTTTCGAATATTGTTCTCATCTTCTACCTCTTTCGTACTGTTGTCTTTATTAGTAGATGTTGTAGAAGGGAGATAAATTCTCTTACGAGAGGGTCCGTCTTCTTCAATATGAACTGTCTTACCTGCTTCACGAAGTTCAGTACACTTCGCTTTCTCTGAACTGTGTTTTCTAGCAGGATTCAAATAACATACATGGTGCTTCTCACAGGCATCTTTCACACCCTGTGAATCGAATTCCCTATCCATCATCACTAATTCAATATCATCTACAAGTTTGAGGGCATTTTCAAGTAATGAATCAACAATCTCGGCCCGTCTCATTCCTCGTTTAACAGGTATTGCATCTAACACGAGCGGAATATCAAGACCGACGATTTGGATGGTTGCCCACTGGTAATAATAACGACTATCAGAATACCCAAGAATCCAATCTTCCGTGATATTATCGTCTGCATCTCGTTCAATTTTACCAGTCCACGGATTCCCTTTGGTAATATCGATAGCCGCTGAGAGCTTACCAACCAGTTCCGAATCACGCCGAGCGCGTTTTATCAATTCTTCAGTTGTCTCGTGAAGCATTGACTGCGTTTCCTCAACGGAGAGCTTGCCAATCTGATACCTGTGATTCGACGCACTTGGCGTTTCTTCACGTTTCGAAGCCAAGGAGAAAGAGTGCTGTCCTGATTGAGCGTACATATCTTCACGCATACCCATGTACGTGTGTTGCTCCCAAAACGCGTTCTCGTGGTGATAATGATTCTCTGCCCGTTTCAAATAAAAACAATCCGTAACGAATGGTTTGGCCTTCTTCCAGACATCTTGCGTTTTCTCAGCTACGATTCGTTTCTCGCTTTGCTTTGTGGTTATGTCTCGTTCTTCAGGACGAAATACAGGGTCTGGCGCGGGAATTCCTTGTTCACGAGCGAAAGCCATAGCCTCCTCGGTGGTGGTTCGGACGAATTCTTTCTGCACCTCATTGAATTCTTTGTGCCACATTTCCCAGAGACGAGATTGACTTGGTGAGCTAGAAGCGTCGTAAGCATGTTCCGTAGGGAATCCGAAGTTCATACATACGACAGGATGCGCTTGTAAAAAGTGCGATAGAAGACGTTCACCACAGTCCCATGCTAGGCGAAGCATGTGCGCTTTCATCCATGCATATATGTGAGTCGTGTTCCTGTGCCATTCCGCACGAGTATCACCGTAGGTCTCGTTGCGGAATACAGCGTTTTGTAGCACATCAACAAAATCAGGGCTATCGGAGAAGCAATG
>Ga0136578_100592_pt1 | contig 10862 bp, 8 predicted proteins | sample AntDeeMetagen190_FD_104795 | JGI IMG/M metagenome (GOLD analysis project Ga0136578, IMG submission 104795) | Saline lake microbial communities from Deep lake, Antarctica - Metagenome #190 | ecosystem: Environmental > Aquatic > Non-marine Saline and Alkaline > Saline | place: Antarctica: Deep lake... | reverse complement strand
GGGGAGTCTCGACGTCTACGACGCGCCGGGCGGCATCGGCGTCCGAATGGACGACGCGCTCCGGCAGGGCGACGACCTCGTGACGAACTACGATTCGATGATTGCGAAGCTCATCGTCCACGGCGGCGACCGCAAGGAGTGTATCGCCCGCTCCCAGCGCGCGCTCGCCGAGTACGATATCGAGGGCGTCGTGACCATCATTCCGTTCCACCGCCTGATGCTCGAAGACGACCGGTTCGTCGCCGGCGAGCACACCACGAAGTATCTTGACAATGAGCTCGACCAGGGCCGCCTCGCGGAGGCCCAGGAGAAGTGGGGCACGGGCGACGCCTCAACCGCAGAGGACGAGGACGTCACCGAACGGGAGTTCACCGTTGAGGTCAACGGCAAGCGCTTCGACGTGAATCTCGAAGAGCGCGGTGCACCCGCGATCCCGACGCCGAACACAGGCAACAGTGCGAGCCGGCCAAGTGGCGCCAGCAACAGCGGGGCCGACTCAGGCGGGGCAACGGATGTTGAGGTTCCGGAGGGTGGCGAGTCCGTCACCGTCGAAATGCAGGGAACCATTCTCTCGGTCAATGTCGACGTCGGCGACGAAGTCGCTCCAGGCGACGTGGTCTGCGTGCTGGAGGCGATGAAAATGGAGAACGACATCGAGGCCGAACGCGGCGGCACGGTCTCGAAAGTGCTCGTCGAGGAAGGCGAAAGTGTTGATATGGGCGCGGTCATCGTCGTCCTGGAGTAAGCGCCAAGCCCACCAACGACCACCAACAGATCCGCGAACTGCCTTTTCGGACTACTCGTTCGGCGCTAACTCGACTTTCGTCAGATCCCGATCCAGCTTGCACGTCTCGTGCGGCGGGTCGCCAACGACCTCCTGAATCTGGTACTCATCGTCGAAATCTGCCCCCAGTGGGACACAGAATGGGTGCGATGGACATTCAGAGTGCGGGCACTCTCCGGCGAGTTTGGCCTTGCTCCCCGAGTAGGCGGATTTCGACGGGACGTTTGCCGGGACGGAGACCGGTTCGACCTCGACGGCCCGAACGCCCGTATCGTGGACTGCACAGTCGAGTACCTGCGTGTTCTCGCGGATGTCAGTCACCTCGTAGCGGGTCCCCTCCGAAAGATTGAGACACTGACTTCGGTAGGGACAGCCCGAACACGCCGTCGATTCCCCTTGATAAACGAACTCCGTTCCCGGCTCCGCGAGCCGGGCGCCGACGAGCGAAACCTGGGTCATAGCTCACTCTATCGCCGCAGCGCGGTTAAGTTCCCCGCCGTGGCATTACCGCGCGATTTGGATATCTAGGCAAGCTATCCAGTGAGTTCGTCTAGTTCCTCGAAGTACGCTTCCCGTGGGACCTGATAGGCGCCGCGATAGTCCACCTCGCCGTCGGCGAATCGTTCTGCAATGTCGACGGCGATATCGACCGCGGCGTCACGGCTTTCGGTCTGCTCCGTCGCAAGTTCGATTTCGGGTTCCGCAAAGAGGGTGGCGTGCCACTCGTCAGTCTGGAGTTGGCCCGCACCGGGGCGGGCGTTCCGGGAGCCGTTGGTGACGTAGATGGTCGGGAGACACGCCGCGGGGAACGCATCAGCGTCGAAGACGTCTGGGCGGTACGCGAGGATGACCCGACCGTCAGGCTCCTCGTTCCAGACCGTCCAGCCGTCGGGCAAGGCGTCCACACTCATGTGCGTGGGTGGGTGGTCCAGGTGGAAAGCCCTCTCGCTCCGAACCGGTAAGCGGGCAGCCCGCTACCCGAACGACCAAACAGCAGCGAAGCCCAATCCCTGCATGGAAACCGCATTCTGGTTGGTGCGAAACGACCTTCGTCGCAACCCCAATGCCGTCCTCGTGGCAGTCGCCGACTGCTACACAGGCAGACGCTCCCCTGTCGACGACACTTCCGGGGCTTATGGGCTAGACCGCATCCAAAATTCGGGCTACGAACTCGACAAAAACGAACAGATGTCTGAAGTGCCGACAGTTCCTTCCTATCTTGCTCAAGGCGGGTAGCAATCAAGGTGGGTCCCGGGCTCGTCTGAATCAAGGGCAATCTCTCAATATTCTCGGTCTCTACCGAGAAGAACCGCGGTATACGGTAAAACTCGAAATGTGAGAGAACATGTTCCTGTCACAGCGCCAAACCGACCGCTGCCTTGGAAAAATATAGCGCAACATACAGGCCACCGAAGGTTTATGACTACTGCTGGGAATTGGTGCATGTGATACGGCCACAGGAAACCGACCGAAGCACCGACATTCGGCCTGGAGGATAGCAATATGGACTATCGGTATATCGCCATCAGATTGCTCCAGACCATCCCGGTCTTATTCGGTGTCTCGGTTATCGTCTTCATCATCATCCACTCGGCCCCGGGTGACCCAATCGTGAACATGCTCGGTATTGACGCAACCGACCAGAATATAGCCGAACTTCGCGAAATACACGGACTGAACGAACCGCTATACATCCAGTACGTGAATTGGATGGGCGGCATTCTTCAGGGCGACCTTGGCCAGTCGCTGACCCGCGAGCGGTCGGTCACCGCACTTATTACGGCCCGGCTCCCGGCAACGCTATTCCTCGCCCTTGCGTCGATGCTCATCGCCATCGTCATCGCCATACCTGCGGGCATCGTCAGTGCGGTGCATAAAGGGTCGGCGAGCGACTACGCCGTGACGATCGGTTCGCTATCCGGCATCTCGATTCCGAACTTCTGGCTTGGGCTCATCCTCATCCTCTTGCTTGCGCGGACCTACAGCTTCCTGCCGCCGGGGAACTACGTTCCTCCGTCTCAGGACCCCGTGGCAGCGCTCAAACACGTCATCCTTCCAGCAGTGACAGTCGGGACAGCGTTCGCCGCGCTGCTGGCGAGACAAACCCGGTCATCGATGTTGGACAACCTGAATCAGGAGTATATCAAGATGGCCAAGTCCAAGGGACTGAGTTCTCGGAAGATATTCGTCAGGCACGCACTCAAACAGGCGCTCCTCCCAGTCATTACGGTCGCCGGACTCCAGTTCGGCTACCTCCTCTCAGCGACAGTGGTCGTTGAGCAGGTGTTTGCCTGGCCGGGAATGGGTCGACTCATCTGGTCAGCTGTCCAGCAGCAGGACTACCCAACTGTCCAGGGGACCGTCCTCGTCGTCGCCACACTGTTCGTCCTCATCAATCTCATCGTGGACCTCACCTACTCTTACCTCGATCCGCGGGTGAGCGTCTCGTGAGTGAAGAGAGCGGTTACAATGGATCTGGGGGACAGTCTGCGGACACCAGCGATCACTCCAGAGCTTCTGTCGAAAACCCCACTGGGTTTCAGCGAACGTGGCGCGAATTCCGGGCGCACCCACTCGCAGTTGCTGGCCTCGCTGTTGTCTCCATCGTGACCATCGTCGGAATCGTCACATTCCTGGACGATGCACTGCTAGAGAACGCCCTGATTAAATCCGTCTACTACAGTCCATTCAAGCCGGAGTTCATGCCGCTACAGGGACCAAGTATGGCGCACCCGTTCGGGACCGATACGCTTGGCCGTGACGTCCTCGCTCGCACCATCTATGGTGCGAAGGTCTCGATCCAGGTCGCGCTCACCGCCGTCCTCGTCGCTGCGGCCATCGGCTCGCCGCTGGGCGTCATCGCGGGCTACATGGGCGGCTACGTCGAAACGATCGTGATGCGGACAGTCGACGTCATACTCGGGTTTCCAGCGCTCGTGCTGGCCATCGGACTCGTCGCGGCACTCGGATTCAATCTCACAAATGTCATCATTGCACTCGGTATCGTCTACGTCCCGCAGTTTGCACGCATCGCGCGGAGTACCGCACTCAGTGTCTCCAACGAGGAGTACGTCGACGCCGCAAAGGCGCTCGGCTACTCGAGGCCGCACATTGTGTTCCGGGAAGTACTGCCCAACTGCATTTCGCCGTTGCTCGTGCAGGCGTCGCTGCTGATGGCCTTTGCGATCATCGCCGAGGCGTCACTGTCCTTCCTCGGGCTGGGCGTCCAACCGCCAACACCCACGTGGGGGCAGATGGTTTCAGATGGGAGCGGCTACCTCACGTCCGCCCCATGGATCTCGCTCTTCCCGGGCGCGGCCATCTTTGGCACGGTTCTCGGGTTTAACCTCATCGGCGACGGCCTCCGAGACGCACTCGACCCACGAGAAAGCGCGGAACGGAGGTTCTGAAATGGTAGATGCACCCCAAGAGGAGACGTCCCACATTGCACGAACCGAAGCGACCGACGCACTACTCACGGTCCAGGACCTGACCACAGAGTTCGCCACCGCAACCGGGAGCATCCGGGCCATAGAGGATGTGAGTTTCGACGTCCACCCTGGCGAATCGCTCGGTATCGTCGGCGAAAGCGGTTCCGGCAAGAGTGTGACCGCCCGATCGATTATGCGGTTGCTCGATGAGAACGGCCGCATCGCAAACGGGTCAGTCGAACTGAACGGTCGAGACCTCTCAACGATGTCCGAGCACGAATTGACGGAGGTTCGGGGTTCGGATATTGCGATGATCTTTCAAGATCCGATGTCCTCGCTCACGCCGGTGCTGACAGCGGGGACCCAAATCACCGAAACCATCCTCGAACATCAGGACGTGACGAAAGCGCAGGCCAAGGAGCAGGCCATCGATCTGCTTGACCGGGTTCGAATCCCAGACCCTGAGTCGGTTATCGACACCTATCCTCACCAGCTTTCAGGGGGCCAACGCCAGCGCGTGCTCATCGCGATCGCCATCTCCTGCGACCCAGACGTGCTCATCGCCGACGAGCCGACCACCGCGCTAGACGTAACTATTGAGGCGCAAATCCTCGACCTACTAGAGGATCTCGTGAATGAGCGCGAAATGAGCCTGGTCCAGATAACCCACGATCTCGGAGTGGTAGCCGAAACATGCGACCGGGTGGCGGTGATGTATGCGGGCCGAATCGTCGAACAGGGGCCTGTTTCGGAGGTGTTCGTCGAGCCTCGGCACCCCTACACGGCGGGCCTTCTCCGCTCGACTCCCCGCATCGCCGACGTGGAACCAGACCTGCTCGCGGGGAACGTCCCCGACCCCGGCGAGCGCCCCGTTGGCTGTAACTTCGCACCACGTTGCACTCACAGTACGGAAGACTGCCACGCGGTGAATCCTCCGCTTGAACCGGCTGGTGGCCACGAGGTTGCCTGCATCCGAACCGACGACATCGGACCGCTCGAACCAATCCCGGCGGCCACACGACGCGAGTCCACCCACCAGGAAGTCGGGGGAACCATCGTCGAGGGCGAAAACGTCCGGAAAGAGTTCAGCTCCGCCGACTCGCTTCTTGACCGGCTCCTCCCCGGCGGCGACCCACCAGTCAGAGCGGTCGACGGGGTCGACCTGTCGCTCTCGAAAGGGGAGACGCTCGGCCTAGTCGGCGAATCAGGGTCTGGGAAGACGACGCTCGGTCGCCTTCTTCTCGAGCTGACTGACCGGACCAGTGGCGAGATTCGTTTCGACGGGCGACCACTCGCCGAGGTCCCCAACGGAGAGCTACGGAGCCGAATCCAGTTCGTTTTCCAGGACCCCAACTCATCACTCAACCCGCGACAAACGGTGGGGAAAATACTCAGATTCGCCGTCAACAAGCACGAAGCTGGAGTCGACGTGGATGAACGGATCGCCGAGTTGTTGACCGAGGTGGGGCTCGACCCCGAAACGAGATACGACTACCCCCACCAACTGTCAGGCGGGCAGAAACAGCGAGTCGGAGTTGCCCGCGCCCTCGCAGTCGACCCAGATGTCATCGTGGCAGACGAACCCACCAGTGCACTCGACGTGAGCGTGCAGGGGCAATTGCTTGACTTGCTGGAAGATATCAAGCGCAAGCATGGCCTCTCGATGGTGTTCATCAGCCATGACCTCTCAGTGATCCGTCATATATCAGATCGCGTGGCCGTGATGTACCTCGGCCGGATTGTCGAGGTTAACGAGACGGCAGACCTGTTTGATGCTCCCCAGCATCCATACACTGAGGCGCTTCTGAGTGCAGTTCCGAATCCCGACCCACAGATGAACGTTGCGCGTACCGTGCTCGAAGGCGAGATTCCCGACCCGAAGCGACCGCCAACGGGATGTAATTTCGTCACTCGTTGTCCTGACGCCATGCCCGAATGTGAACGCCTGGACCCCGAACTCGCGGCGACCGACGACGGGGATGTTGCGTGTCTGCTCCACCACGACGTCACTCGAAGCGACAGCGACGAAGCTGAGCGAAGCACCAACTGAGAGGGGCAAAGACGTGGGGATGGCGGTGTAAGCAGCCCTGAAGGCGAAAAGAGCAATCCAGAATCCGAAGAGAACGGTACTGCGAAGCCTGACGGACGCGTCGATTCAGACAGACGTTGGTTCAACCGTCGTTGGAACCGACGGCGTTGAACGAATACTGAAACGATGCCGCAATGTCAAAAAGACGACGCCGCTGGGGCGGAGTTCTCAGTTGATAGACGCAGCGTCGAGCGATCGGAACGACCCGTTCGCGTACTGTTCATACCCCTTGATGCGATTCGAGATGCCCTGAATGCGCTGGGGGTAGTACGTGTACACTGAGTAGGCCTCTTCGTACACAATTCGTTGGATCTCGTCGATGAGGTCCTGACGAGCGTCGGGATCGACGGTCCGGCGTTGGTCTTCAAGGAGTTTGTCGAGCTCCTCATTGTTGATATTCCAGACGTTGAGACCATCGGTGTGATAGAGGTAGAGGAGCGTGTCCGGGTCGCCGAACCAGGTCCAGTTCGAGACAGCAATCTCGTAATCCCCCTCTAACTCTTGTGAGAAGAACGTGTTCCCTTCGAGTGCCTGGATCGATGTGTCGATGCCGATCTCATTCAGCATACTCTGAAGGAGCGTCGCCGTCCGTTTGTGGCGAGAACTGGTCGACGTTTTAATTTCGAACGAGAGGTCGCTATAGCCCGCGTCCTCCAGAAGTGACTGGGCCTGTTCGGCGTCTCCGGTCGGGTGGTTGAAATCCGATATTGAGTCGTTATACTGCGGCAACGAATCCGGCAGTATCGACTTCGCGGGGTTGCCGTACCCCTGAAGAACCGTCTGCGTGATCTGTTGCTTGTCGATTGCCCACGCGATGGCGCGCCTGACATCACGGTCGCCGAGGGCTTCGACGTCGGTGTTGAAGTCGATTCGACCCGAACTGACTCCGGGAGTCGTTATGACGCTCGCGTTGCCCGAATTTTCTACCCGGTCGGTGAACTGTGCAGGCATGCGGTCGAGCAGATCGATGCTCCCGGATTCGAGCTGTGCCACCTTCGAGGAACTCTGGGGGAGGATCCGGAACTCTATCCGATCGATGTTCGGCTGGTCGTCTTTCCAGTAGTCTTCGTACTTCTCGAGGACCGCCTTGTTTCCAGAGTCCCATGAGGTCAACTGGAATGGGCCGGTCCCGACGGGATTCTGATTGTAGCTGTCGCCGTACTCGTTCATTGCCGTCTCCGAGAGTGGCCACATGACCGCATGGACCTTGTAGAGAAACGGCGCGTAGGGTTCGGTGAGGTCGAATCGAACGGTGGTATCGTTCTCGACAACGACATCCTCAACTGCTGAGACGTAATTTTTTCGTGGGTTTTCGTTATTCTGAATCCAGTCGTAGGTGTACTTGACGTCATCCGCAGTGAACTTATCGCCGTTGTGGAAGGTCACACCTTCCTCGAGATTGAAGACGAACTGCGTGTCCGACTCGCGCGACCAGTCCGTCGCGAGGTCCGGGACCACCTCGGCGTCCGAGTTGAGGTTAACGACGTTGTCGTAGATGAGTGTGTAGACCTTGTTCGAGTCGAAATCGGTGTCCCGGGCAGGAATTAGGTCCCATCCGCCGTTCGTAATGCCGATGCTTACGGTCGTCGGCTCTCCCCCGTTTTCGGAATCTTCACTCGTGTTGGTCGGCGTGTTATCGTCGTTCGGTTCCTGCTCCCCAGATGAGTCGTCGCCCCCACCTAAACAGCCTGCGAGTGACACGGCGCTTCCGCCGCCGATTCCACTGAGAACACGGCGTCGTGTTGGGGTCAGCCAACCCGTATTAGTATCATCAACCATGAATTCGACCAGAGAACGGGGGAGCAGGTGCATAAACCTTTATTCGGCTCTGTAAATCAACCAGAGACAACGACCACGAATACGGTCTCTCGGTGGAAAGCGAACAAAAATGGCGGGTGGGTTTTTGAACTTCTGTGCGTCACTCTCGGGACGGCTACGAAGGCTGAGTCAGTTGTCGATACTCAAAACGAATCTGTCGACTCTAACGCGGGTGGTGGGTTCGTTGAATGAGCGAGCTCAGAATGCATTCACTTCTACTCACGCTGGGCAACTCCTCCCGCGTCGAATTCGGTGAAAATGGAATTCGAGTGCTGATCGAACACTGCCTCACGATCTCACTCAATCACATCTACACCGCCTGCATAGACAGTGATCAGTCCCACGAATGGTTCATCTATGAAACCGTCCCTCAGACTCAAGCGTCCGCCCGGCAGACCTGTGCGAGCCCAAATGAGGGAGCTGGAGGTCCGCAACTGCCACTCATAGCCACCATAGACAACTCCGCCTGAATAGTCCAGATCTGTGAGCGACAGTGTCGTTTAGAGAAACGACAGCCGAAATTTCCACCTGTTCCCGTGTTCTCAGTCTGGGGTTTGAACCAAAGCTAGACGTGCTCGCATCCGCTGCGCCCTGCTGGCAAGCTTTAAATCCACGCACAACAGCGGCTCACGACCCTTGCTCGCCGTAGAAATGCTCGGTCGGGGATTTGAACCCCGGTCATCGGCTCGAAAGGCCGAAATGATTGGCCGGACTACACCAACCGAGCGCATTTAGACTTCTTCGTCGGGAAAGTATAAACCCTCCTTTTCGTCGCTCCCTATTGTGGTTATTCCCACGAACCCCTGGCACCGGTGTCGGCGGTTCGCTGGCTGGTTATTTTCCTTCGAACTCCGGCTCCTCGTCACCCATGAACGCCGTAATGCCCTCCATCAGGTCCTCGGTGTTCATGAGATGGCCGAACGCCTGGCTCTCGATTTCGAGTCCGGCGTCAGTGTCCCCGCGTCCGGCGAGCATCGCGCGCTTGGTGAAGCGCTGTGCAACGGGCGGACCGGCAGCGAGGTCCCGGGCAAGCTCCCACGCGCGCTCGGTCGGCTCGTCGACGACTTCGTTGATGAAGCCGTAGTCCGCCATCGTTTCGGCGTCGTAGCGCTCGGCGGTGAAGATGATCTCCTTTGCGCGACCCTCGCCCACGATGTGACGGAGGCGCTGTGTGCCACCCCAGCCCGGCAGCAGGCCGAGGTTGTGCTCAGGCTGACCGAGTTCGGCGCTCCGGCCGGCGACTCGCATGTCCGCACAGGTCGCCAACTCCATCCCGCCGCCGAGACAGTAGCCGTCGATACCGGCGACAACCGGGGCGTCGGCTGCCTCGAGCTTGCCGAACGTCTCCTGGCCGAGCTTCGAGAGCTCCACGGCCTCCAGTGGGTTCGCGCCACCGGCCGCCATGCTCTGCACGTCCGCGCCAGCAGAGAATGCGCGGTCGCCCGCGCCACTGAGGAGGATGGCCCGCACGTCGTCTTCGGCCTCCAGTTCGTCGATGGCGGTACCGAGTTCCTCCAGCAGTTCGCTGCTAATGGTGTTCATCCGGTGGGGTCGCTGGAGTTCGATGTGGCCGACGCGGCCGTCGACCTCGACACCTAGCGTCTCGTAGCTGTTCTCCTCGTCGCTCTCGTCCGCGGGCCCGTAGAAGCCCGCCCCGGATTCTGCGAGTTCGCGGAGTGAGTCCTCAACCACATATCGTTCCGCGCCGGTCGCCTCGTGGAGGTTGTCGAGCGCCTCGACGAGTGCTGTCAGTCCGTAGTCGTCGGCCATCTTGGCTGGGCCGTCTGGGAAGCCCGCACCCAGTTTGACGGCGCGGTCGATGTCAGCGGGATCGGCGACGTCTTCGGCGATCAAGCCGGCCACCTCGTTGGCCATCAGCGCGAGCAGGCGCTCCTGGATATCCTCGCGGCCTTTGTCGGTCGGGACCTGCGCGCCACCGTTCTCGTAGTCGTAGAAGCCTTTCCCTGTCTTCCGGCCGAGGTCCTCCGCCTCGACTTTCTCGGCGAGGAGCGGGCAGGGTTTGTAGGCGTCGCCCAGTTCCTGATACATGTACTCCAGGACGTGGTAGCCGACGTCGATGCCGACCTGGTCGGCGAGTTCGAACGAGCCCATTGGCAGCCCGATATCGAACTTGGTGGTGGAGTCGACTTCCTCGATGGTCGCGTCCCCAGCGTTGACGGTCCATGCAGCCTCGTTCATCAGCGGCACGAGCACGCGGTTGACGATGAAGCCGGGCGAGTCCTTTCGGACGCGGACGGGCGTTTTGCCCATTTTCTCAGCGAGCGCCTCGATGGTGTCGAGCGTCTCGTCGGCGGTATGAGCGCCGGAGATGACCTCGACCAACTGCATCCGCACGGGTGGGTTGAAGAAGTGCATGCCGCAGAACTGCTCGGGCCGGTCGCTGACTTCTGAGAGCTCCGTCACAGAGAGGCTGGAGGTGTTGGTCGCGAAGATAGCCTCATCAGGGGCGTGCTCCATGACCTCACGGTAGACCCCCTTCTTGATGTCCATCTTTTCGGGGACGGCCTCGATGACGACGTCGGCGTCACCGACGGCCTCGTCGAGATCCACGACGGGGTCGAGTCGATCGAGCGCAGCGTCGGCCTCGCCCTGGGTGATCTGGTCTTTCTCGGCCAGTTTGTCGAGGCTCCACTCCACCTGTTCGTAGCCGTTCTGGACGAACTCCTCGTTGATGTCCCGCATCGACACCTCGTACCCCGCGAGGGTGGCCACTTCGGCG
>Ga0136578_100543_pt1 | contig 11499 bp, 18 predicted proteins | sample AntDeeMetagen190_FD_104795 | JGI IMG/M metagenome (GOLD analysis project Ga0136578, IMG submission 104795) | Saline lake microbial communities from Deep lake, Antarctica - Metagenome #190 | ecosystem: Environmental > Aquatic > Non-marine Saline and Alkaline > Saline | place: Antarctica: Deep lake... | reverse complement strand
GACAGCTCTCCGTCGATCCGTCCGTAATTCTCTCGTCGAGACCGTCAGTACAACCGCTTCGACACAGAACTCAGGCCGCAGAAACAGCTAGCCGAGGATGCTTTGTGAGGTACTGATACTTCTGCTCGCTACCGAAGTTCATCCTCAATTTCGAGCCTGTGATTCCAGGCCAGTTCTTTCGCGAGCACCCACGCCCGAGCGGCCCGTTCGGCTTGGGTCCCTTTTCGATTGGTGTGATACCCGACGAGCGCCTCGACGACGAGCAAGTCTTCTTGCGGGGTTCGCATGTGGGGGTTGGCCGCGGCTTCCGATAAAATAAGTCATTATTATTTACTATCACTTCAATTGATAACGCTAAAGGAATTCACGTTCCTGTGCCGATATGTAATGCCTATCGATACCGATTCCGACGCATGGGAAAGAGGGGAGGATATTGGATCTGTTGCCGCGAACGCCCTCGAATTTCTGGCAGCAAGCCCAGACTCGGCCTTTCGGATCCGTGAAATCGCAGACGAGATACTTGGGACGGACTTCGAAACAATGGAATCGAACAGTCGCCTCCACGACCAATACGATGCGGGCGAGATTGCAGAGGAAGAATACCACGATCAGTGGGAGGATGGGATTCCATCAACCACATACCGAATCGACGAGACGTACCTCGAACTCCGACTGCGGCGATTAGTCGAACAAGAACTTGTCGAAATTCGTTCCATCGACTGCTCGGAAAGTGATGTGCCAACCGATGAAGGGGTTGTCACATATTACACGTACGCCCTCGTGTAATCTCGTTCTCGTCTCTATTCCTCCCCACCCTCGAGTCACTCGTCCAACTCACCGAGCGCCCCATCCGCGACGACCAGGTGATCGTACTCAGCGAGGTCGAATCGATACTCGCTCTCCCGCCGCAACGTCACGTGGAAATGGGGCTCAAACAACGGGACAGTCATTCCGGTAGCGGCACAGACGGCCGCCTTGTCTCGATTCGCCGTTCGGTGACGAGGACTGTGTGATCCACACGATGCACCTCGAGAACCGCAACGCGTACTGGGACGGCGAGATCGAACCCGAGGAGGTCGTTCACTATGTCTGAATCGGGCGTCGGATTGTATACCAATTGGAACTCCAAATAATTAACTTCTACTATTCTATATGAATTACATGTGAATGCTCGAGAAGATACTCAGCATAGCGATCAACGTAGCACCGATCGGGATACTCAGTGGCATCGGATTTCCAATAGCGCCCGTCTCACTGATTTCGTTTCAACTCCCGCCTTTGGGGCGAGATCGCGACGAGTCTACTGACGAGGAATCCGATACTGACGAGATTACCGCTGGGGCAGCATACACCCCGAACCCGTTCGTCTCTGACAGTCCGAGAACCAGCGCCGCACGAAACACTGTCAGGCGTAACCGGCGGTAGGTTGAAACGCAGTTCTATGGAAATATAGTAGCGGATGGTTACAGATATATAGGTCACTCGAGAGTCGTCCGCTGCCGAAGCGCGTCTTCGATCGCGAGTCCGTGACTCGCGGCCAGTTCTGTCGCGAGTACTCACGCTCAAGCGGCCCGTTCGGGTTGGGCGTCCTTTCGATAGCCGTGGAGACAACGAGCGCCTCAACGACAAGCAAGTCCTCTTGAGGGGTTCGATAGTCCATATCCAAATCAGCCGCGCTTCCACGGATAAACCTGCGGAGGGTCACACCCCATCACATCGTCGATCGTCTCGCCGCGTTCGACGGCCAGATCCCGCGCTCGAGTCCACGCTCGGCGGGCACGCTCGCGGTCGCGATCACGCAACTCGTCGTGATACTCGACGAGCGCCCGGATTAGGAGGTGGTCGTCCTCGAGCCGACGCTCACACATTACTGTCCGGGCCAACGACCCGCGGGATAACCGTATCGGACCGACTCGTCTGTGAGCACGGGCCGCGCCACCTTTCACCCCCGACTCCCTACCCCCCTCCACGACCGACGCGAAGACCTACCAGTGTCCGTCGCCTAAATGTCAGTCCGTAAGTCCGAGGCCTTGTCCTCGGTGAGTAAATCGGCGTCCTCGAGTGTATCGATCAGCTCGGCCATCGCATTACAGAACCGCTCCGGGTCCTCGATATCAGTGGTGTCGGGATCATCCATACGCGACGGACCGGCCAGACGCTATTCAACCGCCAGCGCGCAAGCGCGTGGTGGGCGGGGCCGGTGTATCCATGTGTTGTAGTGACTTGCGTCGATTCTAAGTTACTTGGAATCGGAGCGGGGTTGATATAGGTCCAAGAGAACATACCTCATGTCGCGTACTCCCACACGCGACGCAAACCGATAGACAACCGCCTACCACCAGTTGTGCCAACTTCTCAACCGTGTCCGGCGGCGGGCTACCCCTCCCGCCGCCGGACCTACCGCTGATTGAGTTTTCCTACTCACCGCCCACCAATTCCTATTGGCACTACACTCAACAGGCCAGCAGGTCTTGGTCCGACTGTCGCGTCACCCCCAGCACGCGACACGCCCGCCGAACCCCCAGTCATCTACCGGTGGCCGCTTTTCGATACACACCGCATTTTCAGTGAAAACTGTCAGCCACGAGATTGATACCGCGGGTCGTGATACACCCGACTGTCGCGTCCGAGGTATGCGCGACGTATACGATCATCCCGCTCGGCGCGAGTCGTTGCCAGGCGCTTTCGCCGGGCGCTCCGCTGTTCGATTCCTCTGGAGACACCTCTCGTTTCGAGAGATATCAGTCGGTTAGTCGTCGAAATATCCCATCCAGTGGTTGCTACTCGTCAGTGGACTCGGAAAACTTCACCGGTTGGTCGAATTCCTTCTGTATCTCGTCAGTGACCCCGTTCTTGTACGGTGCGTCAACGGTAATTTCGTAATCCGTCGACGATCGCAGTTCGCTCCCGTCGGTATGGACATCGTCGAACAGTAGGTCTAACTCCGTGGTCCCATTCGGCTATATGGAAAAGATCCCGTACGTCTCCCCGGCTAGTGCGTCGCCGTCGTACACGCGACAGAACACCTCTCCAACCTCGATAGCGGCATCACGAGTGTTTCGAATCGTCAAGAACAGTTCTAGTCCGAGATCGGGAGTGTGCTCAAAATGATGGCGGACAATAGAGACTCCGCCACCGCTTTCACCCACCTCGATGGGGTCCTCCTCCGGTCCATCTTCGCTTCCGTTCGAATCGGAACCGGTACATCCGGAGAGACCGGCGAGTCCGATCGCTGCGACTGTCTCTCGGCGCGTTGGATTCATGGTTTTCGATACGTTCTACAATTGATAATATATTTGTGGTAGTGGAACCGCTCGGCTCAGAACTTGTCCATCAGTTCCTCGAGTCCGTGCGAGATCCGTCCGGGCTATTGATCAACTACGTCGTCCGAAGTGTGTCTGTCGACGGTTCGTAGACCTCACCTTTCTGTTTGAGTTTGTCGATTTCGTGCTCAGCCTTCGATTCATCCATTCCAATATCCGCGGCACGCTCGAGAACTACCTCCATAGGCGCTCCATCATGATAGTCATTCTGAGCCTCTTCAATTAGTTGTTTGATGTTCTTGATCCGCTCTCGTTGGTCCAAGTCAGGATTGCCGATCGTGAATCGAATCGGCGTGGATACATCCACATCTTCGCCGAACTCGTCTACAATCGAATTTGCCAATGAATTCGGTACGCAAGTCACTACGAAGGCGCCACCCTGTAGTCTCACAGTGAGTTCTGCATCGAAGGGAATCGTCTTGGATACCTGATCGAGAACGTCTCGTTTTGCTTACGCACGGAGGCGCTCAGCTCGGTCGTCGTGGTCTGCCGCTGTTTCTAACTTCTCGAATGCGGTCGGTTCCGCACTCTCATCTGAGGAATCGTCGGCCTGGTTTCCCGCCATACATCAACATTCACACGACTGAATAAGAAGAGTAGGGTAGCATGATTACTCATGCTATAACCGTTCAGCGGACTCCTCACTCGGCATTGATCTTCGACCTCCAATACAGGTATTCTGCTGGCCCAGCAATCGTATAGAGAACAACGACCGCAATGACCAGTTTGAAAAGGATATTTGGGAGTGGCGAGTACTCGGCAACGGAGAGCATACCGATCAGTACATAGAAAATCGGGATTGCCAGCAATCTATAGCCAAACGTTTTGTTCAGTTCGGAGAGGCGCTGTTTCGTTAAGCCTGAAAAGTGAAGCGGCATAATTTTGTGGTGTCCATGAGGGTGTCGTAGAACAGTTCACACACCAACGGTGTTGATCTCACCTATCGTTAGATACAAGTAGTGGACTTAACAGGCGTACCACGAATCAATCGAATTATCTGATCGTAACGTAATTCCGATATCTTCGCCCTCACAGTCGATATCCAGATTAGGGGAATACTCCCACGTAGCGGAGACACCATCTGGAGTGAAAACTGCCACCGTTGCTGGGGTTGCTTCGATACCAGCAGATGAGTCGAGGTGACCGGATTCGAGTTTGTACACCCGACTAAACAACCGCTTTCCCTCGTTATCCGCTACTCGAACACCTATCGTTGCACGTTCTTCCGTCCGGTTCTCAACCATAATTTCAGTTGTTTCTCCTTCTCCCTCTGAACCAGTAGACAAGACAGAATCACTACATCCTGAAACAGCCGTCGAAGCTATCACTCCCAACAAAGCAAGCACTTCTCGTCGAGAAACACTTTCGGTAAGAAGACGGGACACCGAGGTCAGTTCAACCATTATTCAACCCGTTTGTCAATACGAGGGTAAATAATTTTGCACCTATATCTGTCACTGCGCTCAATACGCAGAACTACCTAACGGGTAGTTCGGCCATTCGTCTGTTGGGATAAAATTCTTGACAAGAGTTGTATGACACTTCGTGTCCATGCCAAAAATCGACCGCCTCAGCGAGAGTAGTGACTGGATTGATTTGAGTTTTGTGGAGCGAGAGCGGACACCTCGTCAGCTGATAGAACTTGGTATTCGACTCCATTTCGCTGGCTTATCGCTTTCAAATACCGTTGGAGAATCCGAGAAGTTCGGTGTCGAGAGATCATGGAAGACAGTTCACGATTGGGTACAGAAAGCTGATCGACAGCCAGCAACTGACGCGAATCCGAATCACGTCGCGCTCGACGAAACCGTGATTCGGATCGACGATCAACAGTATCGGCTGTACGCTGCAATCGATCCTGAAACGAAGAAAATCCACTACATATAGCTGTTTTCAACGACTACAACCGCATTGGCCGAAATCTTTTTTCGAGAACTAACCGAGAAACACCACATCAGAGATACAGTGTTTCTCGTCGATGGCGCACAGCATCTCCAGACAGTACTCCACCGACGCAGGCTCCGATTCGATACAAAAATCATGGAAATCGGAACGCTGTCAAAAATATAAGTAGGATTGTATAACGGCAAACCTTTTCGTTCTCAAACTATTTTAGTCATGTGAGAAGCTTAACTGCAGAATCATGGATTCAGGCCTTCGCATCGGCAATTGTCGTAGTTCAGCCATTTGTTTGTTCAAGCGTAGTGATCGAAATCCCGGGATTCGTCAAATGAGCCGATAGTAACATTAGAATTAATTGCCCACTTTGGGGATGGAGAGTCGATCAAGAGCGATATCGATCGCTGTTGTCAGCTCAGAAAGCGAGTCGAGAAATCGGTTGCTAAGTGTTAATTGTAGCTGTCTCCAGCACTCTTCGACTGGAGTGAGTTCCCCGGAGAATATGCTGGTAACGTGACGAAGGCGAGGTCGTCACGGGCCTGGCAGCCCGTGACCGCCAATGCCTGGAAATACGGCGCTCCATCGAGCATTACGAGTAGATCCTCTTTGAATTCTTTGTATAATGTTAGGGTGACATGTGTCACGTGATCGGCGGTGACGTACTCGGTGAACTGTGAGAAGAACCACTCGCCGTCTTCGGTGATCGCGCCGAGCAGACACGTCCAGTCGAATTGGCCAGAAAGTTCGACTCTCGGCCGCGTGCCGCCTGGTTTTCGCGCGGCACGCGGCTCAACCTGGACAGAGTCCTTGGCCTGATCGATAGAGACTACTGTGGCGTCCATCTCCGCTCGCTTTTTTTTTCAGTTCGTCGCGGAACTCTTCCGTATCGAATTCCTCGTCTTCGGCGACTGTGAGGCGCGGTTTTTGGTAACTCAATCCAGCTTCTTTAAGCAACCGCCGGCAACTCGGATAGGAGTACCCGGCGCCGTAGGTTTCTTCAAGAAATTCCTGGACGAGCGCCGGCGCGTCGATCCCGACTTTCTCGGGAGATTCGTGATCGGATTGTTCAAACTCTTATTGATATGTTTCTGATAGTTTTCGTATTCTTTAGGATCGATGGGTATCAGAGACGGCTTGCTCAAGCGGTTCGTCCGTATCGAGTCGCATGAGCCAACTGTAGATCGGTCTTCGACCAGTGTCGTGCCATTCTGCAAGTTCAGTCTGCGTCACGCCGTTCTTGTACGCAATCGTCGATAACAACCGTTATGTCGGCTTAGTTCCTTCAACCTCGTCAAGAGCGTTTTGGAGTTCCTCGACGGAAATTTTCTCGAGATGATCCATTGTCTACAGCAACAATCTACGGGCGGAAAGTTCTAACAGTTACTATAGAGGAGATTTCGTGCTAACGGTCGGACCGGTGAATACGAGTTTACTGTCTCCCACTGACGTAACCCTGGTGGCTGTCCTGACGATATCGCTAGGCACAAATACCCAATTCAAAACCCAACAGTTTCCTGTTCCTCCATCGAAAACCACTCCCCATGCTAACACAGTCTAACTTATGGACGTACCTCTGCCCCTACGGTTCGTAGCTTGCCACTGCTCCGAACAAGAATTAGTCGTACCGTGAAGCTAATATTTGGGCCAGAATCCGTTTCAACATGGAGTTAAAAGCGTTCCTCGACAGCGTCCAGCGGAGGGACTGGCAAACGACGACGGAGGGGACCGTTCGCATTGCGGTTATCGGGCTCGGCTGGTGGTCGACCGAATAAGCGATACCGGCGATTACCGCCTCCGAACTCTGTAGAGCAACAGTCGTGGTGAGTGGATCGAAGCAGAAAGCCGAACGAACCGCCGCCGACGTACAATCGGTCGAACACGGAATCACGTACGACGATTTTCATGAGGGCGTCGCCGCAGATGTATATAATGCCGTCTACATCTGCTCGCCGAGTGCGTTGCACCTGCCGTACGCAGAGACAGCAGCGGAACTCGGAAAGGCTGTGCTCTGTGAGAAAACGCTCGAGGCGATCAATTTCCGCTCATACCCGCCATATCTGGTCGTCGTACCGCTAGAAGAAGACGCACAGGCGATCGAGACAGGACAGTCACGGAGATATGGGTGGCTCGGCCGTGTCTTGGACATCCGTATGATCGTAAACATCGTTCATAGGATCTCGACTGACGAGTGGTATCGATTGGTTTCGGCAATATCGGACCATATCCTCTCAAATCGTATCCTTATTCCGCAAATATAGTAACAACTGCAACTATTTACACACTGATCACGCAGCTGTCGTGCGATAAGGTGTGCATTGACTTGTAGTGGTTACTATAGCGACAGATACGCGTTGATCGACGCGTAATCCTTTGGACGAGCCATCTGCGTACTCAGTAAGTTCCGATACCCGCGTAACTCCGTGTTTCGAAGCGACAGCGTCAACCGATTCATGTTCGAACGCAGTCCGATGATGGACTCGTGAAACAGACATCCCTCTCGCTGCGTATAGAAGAGGAACGTTACAGTATAAACGTGTGAAGCAGGTTCGACATGCCGAAACAGATTGTCGCGGCACATGCATCGTTGTTACTGTGCTTTATTGAGAGATCCCTCATGGCAACAGCCCACCCACCGATCGTCGGAGAGCGCGTCGAAACGAACGAGGACAAACGCGCCTCGAGAAAAAATGCTATTACCCAAATAGTCGGGGTTTTCCGAAGTGGTCGAAATATTTCTATGGGCGTTCGTTGTAACCATGCCTATGACAGACGGCTTAAATCACTCTGTTCGGCGGGCCTTCCAAATCGTGGACGAAGTGTGACTGACGCAACCTGCTGAACAACTCTCGTTGATACAGCCTGCTTCATGACTCAGTTCTGCTTCTCATGCATTTTTCGGGTTTGTCGATAGGGGAGTATAAAGTAATTTGCTCGCAAAATAGGCGGCTATAGTAACAACTGAAATGATTTACACGCTGATCGCACAGCAGTCGTGCGATCAGATGGATATTGACTTTCAGTAACTGCTATAGTCCATCCTGATGTAATTGCCAAAGTTTGATGCTTATCTGAACATTCTCTGTTCGCACTGCTTCGGCGAACAAAGAGAACGACGATCAGAAAATCAGGTGACCTGCCCGTCAATACGAGGTTCGTCCACTGATCAAGCATCGTAGGTTCACATCGCTATACAAGGCATGGAGCACACGCTTAGATGCTGATCTCTACGGACAACGGAGTCAATCCGAGACTGTCAACTCAACGCTCAAGCGAAAGTACGGTGCGTTCGTCCGATCACGATGCTGGTGGAAACAGTTTCGTGAACTCACCATTACCTGTCTCGTTTATAATATAGACCGATCACTCTGAGCGGTCAGTACAGGGGATACATACAGTGAGCCGATAATGACAGAGCAGGAAGTCTACGGAACGGCTCTACCGGAATGCTGATCAGGGAGTGAGAACGATTTTGCCTAGAAAGCTCTCTTCCATAACCGTCTGATGAGCCTCCGCGGCGTCCTCTAACGGATAGGTGCGGTCGATGACCACCTCAAGTCGGTCATCCGCCATCAGTCGTCCGAGACGTGTGAGAATAGGGCCGATATCCGGGGCGTCCGAGTGGATGGCAAGATTCGACATACTCATCATATGAATGTCAATTTCCTTCGACCGCGCCGCCGACACGTCCGAAAGCGTCGCCTCTCCACCCGCGATGATAGACACATCACCGTTGAACGCCGCGAGTTCAACGTCCGTTTCGAAGTAGGTGCCAGCCATCGGATCGAGAACGAGGTCTGCACCTCCAGTCGCCTCGACAGCCGCCTCGGTCAAATCATCACGCGTGTAGTCAAGCACCGTCTCGGCACCCAACATCCGAACCGCGTCGTGGTACTCCGGACGTGCGGTCGAGACGGGTATGGCTCCCAGGGCATCAGCGAGGCCAACAGCAACGTGGCCGACGCCACCGTTTCCCCCATGTATGAAGGCCGTCGCCCCCGGTTCGAGGCGGGCGTGGTGAACCATCGCCCGCCAAGCAGTGACACCGACGAGGGCGACAGCCGCGCCTTCTTCAAAGTCTACACTATCAGGCAGGGGAGCGAGCAGGTCAGTCGGAACGGTCGCAAAGTCGGCAAAGGAACCGCCCGCGAACCGTCCCACGTGCAACCCCGTCGCGAAAACACGATCACCCTCCTCGTAGTTTTCAACGTCAGCACCAACCGCGGCGACGAGCCCGGCGATATCCGAACCGCTAGTTTTCGGTAACCGTGGCGCTCCCTGCTTGCGGAATATCGCGTCTATGGGATTGATACTCGCTGCACGCATCTCGACGAGAACTTCATCTCGTTCCGGTTCAGGCCGCTCACATTCCTCGACGCGAAGCACATCGGGGGCACCGCCATCGTGGTATCGAATAGCTCTCACACTCCAACGTATAACGAGTAGTGATATAAGATTTCGGTCTATCCGTATCTTTACGACCCCCTCTGCTGAATATCCCCTATTTAATGCGCTCTCCGTCCATATCGTAGAGAAGTGATGAACGAGCGGTAGCTTCGTAGTTCCATCCACTATAGTAGTCACTGCAAGTCAATGCACACCTGATCGTATGACTGCGACGCGATCAGCGTGCAAATCGTTTCAGTGACTGCTATGAACGTCGAGGCCGGCCTCGAGGTCGAACTCGAAATCACGGTCTCGGAGACGACCGACGATCGGATGGTCGGGTTCAAACTGGTATAATGCGAATATCGTAGCTTGTATGCATGAGAATCCGTATACTGGCTGGGCGATCGTGGTTAATTTAGCGGGTTTCACCAGACGGCGAAGGCTTGCAGCCATGTTTCCGCGGTTTCTGGATCGACGTGACTAAAGCTATTACTGAGCGATTATGTACGACGTTTTATTTCTTTAAATATATATTCGACAGCATTCCGGTTTCCATGTCTGACGGGCTGAAATCGGAGACCTGATTGACGCAATGCAGCCGCTAGATGCTTCGCGTGATCGACGAGAAACACTGCGTCGGAGACGTCGTGCTTCTCACAAAGTTCCCGTAGAAATTGCTCGGTCAATGCGGTTGTGTTCGTCGTACACAGCCGTATGCACAGGAATTCGTTTATTTCGGGATCGACGGCAGCGTACAGCCAGAACTGCTGGCCGTTGATTCTGATCACCGTCTCGTCAAGCGCGACGCAATTTGGGTTCGCACCGCTGGCCGGCTGTAGCCCTGCCTTCTGCACCCAGTCGTTGACTGCTTTCCACGACCGATCGACACCGAACCTCTCTAATTTAGAGACAGTATTCAAAAATCATGGTCCGGCCAAATGGAGTCGAATACCGAGCACCATCAACTCACTCGGTGTCCTCCCGCTCCACAAAATCCAAGTCAATCCAGTCGCTATGACCGCTGAGGCGGGCGATTTTCGCCATGAACCAGCTGAAAATCAGACTCGCCTCGCTTTTTGGCCTTCACTAAACACTGCCGGCTGAGCAGACATATCTGTGATAACGATGCAGTCTATCGTAGCCACTGAACGTCAGTTCACACCCGATCGTACAGCGGTCATGCGATCGGTGTGAGCCCGTTTCAGTTGTTACTATTGGTTTTAGTTAGGCCTCACACCTCGGTTGCGTAGCGGTGGCGAGCGTTTCTTGTAAGATCGGTCGTTGCTCATGGATCTTCTGTGCATCTTCGATCAGCCGCTCCAGCAGTGGCGGTGGTGAGTAGCCGAGGTACTCACCGAGTTTGTGGAGGATGAGCTGGGCGTGCGACCGAAAGATCGCCGCCCAGCGTTCCGGCGGAAACACGATTTCGTTGTCGGTTTGTTCGGTGACCAAATCCAACAGATTACGGCTCACCAGCAGTGACAGCAACGCCGCGTACAGCAGAATTTCCACGATATGCTACATCGAGTTCGTCAGGCGAACGGACGACGTCATCATCTCGTCGGGATATCGAATCGATCCCGAGGAGATCGAAGACTGCCTCGTGAAACACGAGGCGGTCGTCGACGCCGCGGCGATCAGCGTTCCCAACGATGTTCGCGGCGAAGTACCCAAGGCGTTCGTCGTTGTCGCGCCCAACTATTCGCCGTCGGACGATCTCGTCGACGACCTGCAGGTGACGGTCAAGTCGGACCTCGCCAAGTACGAGTATCCGGGAGAAATCGAGTTCATCGACGACCTCCCGACGACCTCGACCGGAAAGATCCGCCGCACCGAACTGCGTCAGCGGGACGGTCTCAAGGACTGACCGCTCTACGACGATGACGCCGTT
>Ga0136578_100510_pt1 | contig 12031 bp, 14 predicted proteins | sample AntDeeMetagen190_FD_104795 | JGI IMG/M metagenome (GOLD analysis project Ga0136578, IMG submission 104795) | Saline lake microbial communities from Deep lake, Antarctica - Metagenome #190 | ecosystem: Environmental > Aquatic > Non-marine Saline and Alkaline > Saline | place: Antarctica: Deep lake... | reverse complement strand
CGACTCTACTCCAACCTCGACGAGCTGGTCGAGAAAGGCCTCGCCGAAAAGTCGGAACTCGACCAACGAACGAATGAGTATGCTGGCACCGATGCTGGCCAAGAGGTTCTCGAAGAGTTCGACGGTTGGCTCGCAGATCGCCTCCCTCCGAAGATCATGACCGACGGTGGTGTGAGTGGGAAATGGATTCTTGCACCATCGTTCTCTGTCACGTAGCCGTGTAGAGGGCACTCACCGAGCCCGATCTTCTCGGTCTGTTCAGTATGCTGTTCCTCTCCACTCTCCACTGCATCGTTTGTTGCGGTCATGATATGATCTCACGCATCTGGAAGCGATAAATCAAGGAATAGTGTAGTGTGACACCGTCTTCGGAGGATCACTCCGTGTTGTCGACTTCGTCGACTTTCTCGAACCCTTGTCGTAGCCGATCTTGCGGCATCAACAGGGGAAGGGTATCTTGAGTTCCGTCGAATTCGACCTCGTAGTGCAGGTTGCCTGTATCGTCGTCGACCAACCGCTTCTTGATGATGCTCTGTGGAACCTCTGATTCTTCGTCGAAACCGAGCATCGGGACTTCATCGATGGCTGCGACCACGTCTCCGACTTCGTACGACCACTGTCCATCGTCCTCTGGCCAAATCTGATTTTTCGGAATGCCCACGTAGGCTTTCGATTTTGCATCCGATCGTGTGTGGCGCAGGTCGACTTCTTCCAGGACTTGTAGGCCGTACTTCTGGAGGATGGAACGGAACGACATACTCTCGTCGTCGGTTCGGGTATCCCAGATCGAGTTGGCTTTGGTGATCAGCTCGACGTTAGGCGGTGAATTGCGGTTGTTGGGGCCGTACCTCCCGTCGTCGTAGAGAACAACCATCTCCCCTGCCATTGGGGTGAGAGCTCGCACTTCTCCATTGCGGAATTCACGCACCTTCCTCTGAGCTTCTTCCCATGAAAATTTTTGTTTCTGTGTCATACTAGCCGCTCGTTGAGTGTGTAGTGATTCATTTTGTTAGAGACCGGGCATATCGAGGCTGTTGAGACTTCCAGGAGACTGGTTGTTGCGTTGAACGTAGCCATAATCGCACTGATCGTGGAAGATAAATAGTCTCTCGTTGCCACTCTCCACTCTCTGGAGCGCCTGACAGCTCTACATACATATCTCCTGTATGTAGCCACTTTTCGTCGGTTCTAGGATCTATTTCGTGGACATTCCCCAGCTCGAAAGTGACTGGGTACGAGTTCCCGCCACTACTGATGGTCTCGACGTGATTGAACCGGTAGCTTGTGTCGATACCATCTATCTCTGCATGGCCTTGCAGATTCCATCCGATGGTAAATTTCAGGGTAGGCTCCCCAGTTTCTGATTGTACTTTGTCGAGTCCAACGTATTTGATCCAGTCCCCGTCGTCTTTTTCTTTGACGATTTCGATTAGCCTGGACAATTCGAGGTTGACCTCGTTGAGTGCTGTGTAGAACTCAGATAGCCCAAACGTTGGCTCAAAGCCATCGACATTTTTAGCGACGAAGATCGTTGGTTCTTCTGTGACTATCCAGTCGTCAATTGATTTCTTTATCGGTTGAAAATCCACTTGAGCTTTGATTCCGAGTTCAGGGATCTCGACTGTTTGTACCCCTGTAACCCCGTACAGAGAGACGTTGTCTTTGTACCCGACCTTGCAGACAAAGCTGTAGTTTTCTCCAACCTTTGATATCGTCTCTGGGATGACGACAACATGGTTTGCATTGTGATCAACGACGAGTTCTTCGAGGACGGATTCCAGTGATTTGTTACTCATTGTAGTGGTGATTTCAACGCAACTGCATATATATCTGGTTCTGATCAGATGTGATAGTTACTCGGACAGGCAACGGTATGTCGATGTCTACACTCATTTTGAACGTCACTTATAAGAGTAGAAAAATAAAGCAGGCGGTAAAAAGACTCTGCTGTAGCGGTCGTACCTACACCCAATATGGACGTAGACAGAGTAGAAATGATTTACAGCGGTACTCCACTCACGACCTTGATGATGGCTCTCTCCATCTCGGCGACCGTTTGACTGCTCTCTCTTTCCTACCGTACGACTGCTCTCCTCCTCCCACCGCACGACTGCTCTCCCCGTCCTACGTTCGGCTGCTCTCCACCTCCGACCGTCTGACTGCTCTCCCCTTCCCGCATGGTACTCTATCGAACGGGACAAACTACGATATATAATCGTCTTTTTTCGCCCCACCGCATTCGATTGGATCACTTTGCATATCCAGTATCGAAATTGAGTTTCTTTGCACTACTACCTACAGTTCTCGATTGATTTTTTTCTCCAGAAAAATCAATTGAAACTCCCCACAAAATATGAAATATTTTCACAGACAAAATCAGAAATGGATTAAATTTTCAAATTTAATTTTAATGGATTTATTTTTCGGTGGGGACGCAGTCGGCTGGCGTAGATTGCCGCGTGCGACCTCGACGCGCGTGCAGCAATCTTGCGGCGGGTCGGTGGCGGAAGCGGTAGCAGAGCGGTGGCGGGGCTGTAGCAGAGCGGTGGCAGAGCGGTAGCGGGGGCTGTGCGGGACTACTGTTAACTGCCGAAGACCTCGATCGGCGATCGATGGTCGTCCAACGGGCGGCCGCGTTCCGCCGCCCGTTTGCTGTCTCGTCGACTGCGTCGACATAAACGAAAGAGGTGGGCACTCGTTGCTTGAGACTGCCTAGCGGCCTCCCAGACCGGGTTACATCAGGCCGAGAATCCAATCGGAGAACTGATCATCTGATCGGCGTCGGAGGTCAAGCAGTGCATCATCGCGGGTGAACGGGTCGTGGATCTGTGTCATGACTCCGAAGCTGGGATCTCGGTCAGCGTAGAGGTTGCCAATCATGTTGAATTTGGTTTTTCCCCTGGTGAACCCATCGTCGGTGAATACATCGACGCTGTCCGAGAGGACCTCGAACCCACCGACAGACTCGACGAACTCGGTCAGATCCTCTTGATCGAGCAGAACAGCATCGTGGGCGACTATTTCTTCACGAGTATTCATCGGCATCGGGGGGAACTCAACCTCGGAGACGACGGTTGCAGTACCAGCCAGATCTCCAACGTAAACACCGACATCTGGGCCTGACAGGGACTGTTTGTGCTTGCTGGCAGATTGGTGGCGAGCGTCTTCCTCGTTGCGAGCTTCGACCACGTATTCCTCATTCCCGATCTGAACGGTGTACTGTTTCCCGACAGCATCTGTTTCGGACATTCCACCCATCGGGTAGGTCAAATTCAGTTGGCAGTGGTGCAGTTCGTAATGGAGGTGATCGTCATGCCGACTCGCCGAAGGCGCACAGCGGGCGAATACTTGGAGCCCGCGCACCGGGAAGCGTTGCTGGTGGTGTCTGCGAAAGCTCGGTCGACCGTGGCTGAGAGACCGAGTCGTAGGGGTCGGTTTGTAGCGGTGCAGTAGAAGGGCTGAAAGCAGTGGTGAGCGACATATACACTTGGAACGTGGTGTGGCGGTTAGTACACTGGAGCAGGGAGTTCGCTTTCGCTGGCTGTCCGGTCGAAGCAGACCCAGCAATGCGCCGAGATCCCTCCTGGACCGAGTTCGGTGCGGGGTCGCTGACAGTGCAGGCAGTCGTCTCCGATCTGTGGGCGTCGACTGACAGTGCTGTTTGCGTGGGCCACCAATCACAGGCCCTCCAAGCAGTCACCGCAGAGATCGCGACCGTCGACACACTTTTCGGCCTCACGGTCGCCGCAGCCCGCGCAAAGTGGGGCAATACCGGCCAGCTCCTGTATTGACATCTTGTTTTCCTCGATGTGTCGTGCCTGCTCCTGGTGAACGTGTTCCCAAACCATCTGTAAGTTCCTCACCGATCAGAACAGAGAAATTCTGTGGGCCAGCGGTCGCCTCGACCTCGATGTTGTTCTGCAGTTCAGAACTTGTCTTCGGGGTCGCAACCCTCTGCTTCAAGATGTGCGTTGAAGATGTCGCGAGCTTTGTCGAAGGATTCGCTGACTCGCTCCGGTAGCTCCGCCAATTCTTCCTCGCTCATCTTTCGTCTCTCTGGGTTATGTTGTGCCATGTTTCGAACCGTTCAATATACCGTTGGACGTTCTCGTATAGCCGTCCATCGTCAGGACCTGTGGTGGCTATAACTTCCAGTGCGGTCTGCTGTGCATACCATATAGTGTACTCACCCATCAGGACAGACAAATCTCTGCGGAGGTGGTGGCTACTGCAGGAGGTGATCGTCATGCCGACTCGCCGAAGGCGATCAGCGGCTCGACGAGTCGTTGCAGAGGATAGCCGCGCACCGGGAGGGCGTTGCTGGTGGTGTCTGCGAAAGCTCGGTCGACCGTGGCTGAGAGACCGAGTCGTAGGGACCGCGGAATGCTGAAAGCGGAAAGCGGGTTGTCGCGTACAGAAAAGGTTCCTGAGAAGGAACCATGTTCAAAGAGACAACAGCGATGGGCAGTCGCTGCCTCGCCGCCCCTACGATGGGACGACTAATATAGCGGGAAGGATTCGAACCCTCGGCTCCTGCGCGGAAAGCAGGCGTGTTACCTCTACACTACCGCTATGCGTTGCGTTTCTCAAGGTATGTACTCCCGACGGCAAAACACAAAAACCGCCGGGATACTCACCAGTCCTCAGTGGCGGAGCTGACCGACGCCCCCCCCAGGGACCCTCGTGAGCAGAATGTACAAGGTGTGGTAATCGACTGTGAGTGGTCCCGGGCTTTAGCGGAACTCCGCTGGGTCAGCCCTGCAGATCGCACTCACTGTCGAGGTCGAAGGCATCTTGTGGCCTTCTGGCACATGATTAACAGAGAATTCAGTTCAGATTGTATCTACATCACCTCGCCGATTAGGGAAGCAAAATTCATAGGTGGATTGTTTGACCGTGGAACCGCCTGTGAGAGCCTACAGCCCTTCGAGGGCGTCGATGGCTGCCTGTGCGAACGGCTCTGCCGAGTGATCCGAACCGTAGACAGGAGTGATCGGGGCATCCTCCTCGCCGTTCTGGTAGGCTTCGACACGGTCGAAAGTGGCGTTGGCCGCCTCAACAACCCAGTTGTCCCGGGTGTCGGCATCCACCTGAGTGATCGACTCAGGCCGGATGTTCGCTCGCGTTTCGCCTTCGTCCGTCTCGTAAGTGCTGATCTTCCCGACGATGGCGACGAACGCCGGAGCCGAGAGATTTTCGAGTGCTTCGAAGGCATCTTGCTGGTACTGGCCCGCGTAGACGTACACGGTCTCGTCTGGCGCGAACACCTGCGCCTCGTAGTAATCGTTACCCTTCGCAGAGGTGTTGAGTTCAGCCTCGGTGAGCGTCCCCATGATGAGGACGCGACCGGCCATCCCACCGCTGGGAAGAATCGCGTTGACCGGGGCTCGCTGATCCTCGCCCATCTTGAGGGTGTCTTCGACCGCATTGACCTCATTGCCGAGGACGCGAGTGGCGACCTGCCGGGACTGGTTGTTGTCGTCGTTGTTCTGGGATTCGGTGCTGGTGCTGTCGGTGGATTCGGTGGTTGCGCTCATTTTGATGAAGTTTCCGGTTTCGTCGCGTGGTTGTTCGGCTGCCGATGCGCCTCGTGGGTCCGTCTCAGGTCCGTCTTGGAGTTCTGCTGACATGGTTTTGTATCTCAGTGACCTCTGACCTCTTTATGCCTCAATCAGATCTCGGCCGCGCATGGCCGCCTCAGAAATTCCATCTTCGTCGAGTTCGGCATCCAGAGTGTATTCGTTGACGAGGTACAGACCAGAGTCGTCGAAGTACGCAGCATCGGCTTCGACGTGCTGACCGACGAACTCAGTTTCGAGCATATCCGTGATCACGCTCTTGTCCATCGCATTCCGTGCTTCCTTGACTGCCGCCTCGATGCCCATTCCGAGGATCGCGACTGTTTCCTCGGTTCCGAAGATCACGTCGTGAGCCTCGTCGCCATCATCGACGACAGCCTTGATACGCAGATCATCCTCACCATCGACTTCACCGTGTACCGCACACTGGCCGGAGTTGAGAACACGGTTGCAGTCCTCCTCGGAGCATCGCTCGATCAGGCCACTGCCGGGTTTGATCGCGACGACCGTCCCGCTGACACTGTGGGAGTTACGCTCTTGGGCCGAAGGGACCTCGATTTCCTCGTCCAGTTCAGTGATCGAACTGTTCGAGTTGGGCTTGATCTCGTAGATTGTGTCTCCGTCCTCCTTCTCGAAGGCCGAAGCCACCACGTTCGAGAACGAATAGCTGACACCCTCCTGAACATCCGGCAGTTCCGATGTCTTGAACGACGTGTACTTGATCGTCCCGGAGCTGTCACCCGCAAGTCCGACCTGACCGATGCTGGGGTGTTTGGGCTCCCACTCGTCGAGAATCGTGACCTCGACATCGATCCAGATGTCTTCGCCGTCAGCCTCGCTGATCAGCCCCGCGATATCCTCGACTGCGACGAGCTCGTTGTCGTCGGGCTGGTAAAGGTCCGAACTGCTCACGTCATGGGCTCCCATGAGTGAGGATCGGACAGTCGTTTTCGCCTCGTCCAGAGGGACACGGAACTCGGTGAGTTCTTCGAGACGCTCCTCGGCGTCCTCCGTGTCGATCTCGATACCGACTGCTTCGAATTCTTCTGCTAGCTCTTCAACTGTCTCGCTGATGTCGTTTTGACTCATTGTTATGTTAGTGACCGCATCTGCACCGCATCCGTTGATTGTAGACTATTCGCCTCTCGTACGTGTTTATTCAACTCTGACTCCCCACCCATCTGGGATACCAAATTCAATCGTTGGCTATTTCGTCCAACCACCGCAGGTTCGCAGTCCCGACACGGAACTACGTCTACTGGATGATCAACCGAGATACTGATTTGAGAGGTGAGTGAACAGAACACGATTTCTGGAAACCGAACTGCGTTTTTTACTACTTGATTCTCCCACCCATCTGGGACATTAAATTCTGGACGTCAACACCCAGACCAACCACACTGAGTGATTGTGTCACCCGCTTTGATCGTCGAGCAGTACTGAACGCTCGACAAGGTGGACTCATGTGGATCATCATCGCAGATCGTCACTCCGTAGAGGGGCTGATCTCAGCACCCCACTTGGTCTTCCCTCGCTTCGATTCCAGTTCGGCTTCCGCGACTTCGTTCCGCTTGTCGAGGGTGAGTTTATCTTTGAATTCCATCGTGCAGTTCACCGGAAGTCCGGTGTGGTCGGGTCGTCGACACCGAACTCGATCAGATCGGTTTCAGTGCCGCGTGCATCGTGCAGTTCGCAACCGAGGTCACCGCAGAATCCGCATCGCGCTTCGGTGGTCTCTGTCGGGTCTGTACTGTCGTCGATTGTGTGGTTGTTTCCAAACATGACTGTCTCGAAGAAGCCAATTTAACTGACTCCTCACCTATCAGGTGAGAAAAATTCCTGCTGAACAGGAGCTGTCTGTTCGCCGGCGACGACGGCCGATCACTCGTTAGTCTCTTCGAGACGCTCAAGGTGTTCTTGAGCCTCCTGAAGTGCGTTCTTGAGGACGCGGAACTTCTCAAGAGCAACGTAGTCTGATCGGGCCGAGTGCGTTTCATCGACAGCGTAGACGGCCTCATCATCGACTGTTCTGGGTTCGACACGCACGGTGTGTTTGAGAACACCGACAGCCGTCTTCATGAGTATCGTCGGGACACCGGCTGTAGACGCCTTGAGCGTGATTTCCCAGTGACCGGGGGTTTCCACAAGGAACGACTGTACCGTAGTCGTCGTCGGGTGTTGTTCGTCTGTCGACTGGCTGTGACCGCCTAACGCCTCTACATTCTCGGACATCAACTATTGATGGAGAAAAATTCCTGCGTCGACACCCGCTCAGGGGGCGCAGTCTGGACAATCGCCACGGGAGTTTAGCTTGTGGAGCTGAACAGTACGGTCGAAAACCACTCGATGAGCCCACCGGCTACTGTCGGCGTGGATCTCACCATACTCCACCCTGTTCGAGTTCGCTTTTCGCCTCGGCGACCGCGAACTCCACGTCGGTCGGCGAAAGTTCGTGCATATCGGTGTGGGCGACGATACACTCGGTGATCCGTCGACGGGCGGCCTCACGGGTGGCTTTGCTGTCGGCGTCGATCTGCGCGGTAAGCCGGCGGCCGAACTCCGAAAGCAGGGGAAGGACTACGTCGTTGTACAGATCAATCGATCCAGGAGCGGCTCGGTGGTCAGTGTCGTCGAAGGCTGTCCGAAGGTCGTCCAACGAGAGCTCGTGGTCACTGTGTGGGGCCTCAAGGTTTCGACGAGCGTACTGGATATCGACGAGCGGCTTGAACCGGGCTTCCAATGCGTCCACAACGATGCTGGTTGCTTCAGAGTAGCGTAGTTCCTTACCTGGAATGGAAGCTGCCCGTCGTTTGATCGTCGTCATCAAGTAGGAGATCGTCGGATCGACGGCGATCAGATTGTCTCGGTGTTCCGTCCCGTCAAGGGCGAACAGTACGTCGAAATCGGTCTCGACTGTACTGCTGTGGGTGGTGGTTGGCGACTCGGACTGGCCGGGGTTTTGTGCTTGCGACATTTCAAAAACCTCACCCATCGGGATGAGACAAATTCTCTGCGCAAAGATTACCCCACAAGTCACACCGAAAAACGTCCGTTTTGTGGGATAATCAAAACACAACAGGGACACTGACGAGAGGCGTGCTCTCTGCTCTCCACCCCCTCCACGGCCGTCAAACTGCTCTCCCCTTCTGACCGGTCGACTGCTCTCCCACTCCGCGAACGATAATGCCTTTTCGCTCTCTGATACCCATACTGCTGCCTGACGCTGTAGATCGTCATATCCTCCAAGTACAATTTCGACTCATATACACCCGACATATCAAGGGTGACAACCCGACCTTCAGCACTCACTGAACCAGCCTGTGCAATCCATACGGTCGAAAAATTGATCGGTGGCACGCATCGGAACGAATCGAATGGGTCGTGAGAATGGATCAAAAATGGGACCGCGCTATAGCACGGTGGACCGACCGGGAAGCGAATACGTGGAGTGAGCGGAGCGACCCGCTTGCGGAAACCGCGCGTGAGGAATCGACGCCACTCCGTGGCGCCGAGAACGCGTGCGCTGCTGTGGCGGTCTGCGGTTGCTGAACAGAACCGTCGGCGGCCGATGACCTCGCTCGAAGAGCGATGGTCGTCCAGGGGGTGACGGCGGTCGGTCACCCCCTCAGCTGTACGAAAAGCTCACTTTGAACGAGGGGTGTCGACCGCTGATCTTAGATGGCGTAGCAAAAGGGGGGGAGCCGACCGGCTTAGGCCAGTTGGACCGACCCTTCGAGAATCATCTGTTCGACCGCTGTCCGAAGCCGACCTTCCCACCCCTCGATCCGGTACAACCGGCGTGCTTTGGGGCCTTCGTCCCCATCCGGTCGCAGTACAATCGCAATCGAGTCTTCACCGCAAGGCGCGGCGTACCCCCCGACGATACTCGTGTACACCTCGATAGTGCCCTCTGGGACGCTCCCTGTGAGTACCAACTCGGCACTCACGTAGTCGGCAACCGAGAACTCCACGTCGGTCTCGTTTTCGACCTCCGAGAACACCTCGAGGAACTCCGCTTGGGTGAATCGTTCGTACTCGGTTCCACCTGTCCCGACTGGGGGGATATCCGCCTCTGCTCGAACCCGAAACGGCCGTTCATCGTCGTGAACCTCAACGTCCTCTCGCGAGAGGAACCACTCCGGCGTCCAACTCGAAACTGGGAAGGTCCACGTTTCGCAGAAGTTCCAACCTTTGTCGGACACACCTTGACGTTTGGCCGGGTTCGAAGGGGGCTGATTTTCCGGGTCACTTCGGTCGAAATCACCGTGTCGCGCCATGACCTCCCACTGTGGTCTGTATCGCTTCTGAGCAAGCGACGGAACGCCATCTGAGTGGTCATCCGTGACCTTCTTCCGATCAAACCTCGCTGTCGGGTTGTGATCACGAGAGTGTTCGAAGGAGATATTATCTGTCCACGTTCGCACTGGTCCATCACCCCGCTCAAGCACCGTCAGATCCGTCTTTTGGGTACACGCAATACTGATGATGTCCAGGTACGGCGATGGACTCCCACTGGATATCTCGATCAGGTCACCTTCAGCGACCATATCGATTTTGTGTCCAAGGGTGTAGCTAAGAAGCCCGAACTGGGGCTGACGTCGCTCCCTCGAAAACCGCTGTTCGACCGACTTTTTCCAAACGACGAACTTCGCTGGGTTCCCATCCGCATCCTCGATCATACCTGCTTGGTACTGCCTCGGATCGGTCGGAAACCACAACTCCGTCACAACGCCACGAACACTGCAAGTATTGTGCCAGTGACTCACCCCTTCGAGAGTACGTGGGTACTCGTAGAGTAGCTCATCTCGAAGAACCTCGTACGCAGTGAAGGCTCCAATCGGGTTTGCGAATGCGTCCTTGGGTCGCTCGTTGAACTTCAGAGGGAGTGCTTCGTCAGTGTCGACTTGGATCGCCGGTGCGATTTTCGCAGCCAACCGCTTGTGGACCAAGTGGCGAGGGATGTCGACTTCATCAGCCAACTCACTTGCGTAGTGGAAGGAATCGCCCAACTTCTGTTCGCTAATTTTCTCACGGGGGTCTTCGTCGTGAGCCCGGCTGGACACCAGACCTTCCTCTTCAGCCCACTCCTCGCAGACCCCCTCACGGATGGTCAACTCTCGACCAGCCGAGTGCTTGGGTTGGTAGATGCACCGACCACGGGGCATATCGATTCGGAAAATATTCGCTTCGCTCTGCTCCTCAAGTTCGCGCTCCGCCGCAACTGACTTCTCGTGTGTCAAGAGGTCCGTTCCGCGCCGCCTTGGACCTCCAACCTCCTCGTCGTGTACGAAATCACGCGGATCGTCAGTCGGGCTTAGACCTGATTCGACACCCTCGTCGAGTGTTCCGTAGTAACCGAACTCTCCCGACATCGGATTTACGTTCGTCTTTGCCGCGCCCTCTTGAGATGCATCGGGCATGAGTCGGTCACCGTTCTTGGTATGACCGCCTTCGAGACCGGGAGAACTGTATGATTGATTATCGACGCCAACGCCTGCTGTGTCTTGTGTTTCTTCCATGAGTCGAAATGCACCTTGTTACCGTGAACTCACCGATCAGGTACGACAAATTCCGACACGCACACATGTGCGAAAATCGAAAACGACGACCGACCGACCACCCCATCTGCTGGGCTGACGGCCGCTCGCGGCCGAACTCTGACGAAGTTCACTCCCGTCTATGATTTTCAGGACTTGCTGTCCCGCCTCCGGCGAGTTCCCTGTCGGTCGGGAACTACTCGCCGGAGGTTTGCTCGCTGTGCGGAGAGACGGGACAGCAAGGCCGTCAAGGGGATGAATCCACCCGTCCGGGCCGACTGCCTGCTGTCGGTGTGGAAAAGGCAGGTGTAGCCCGGTGAACCTGATCGGCAAACTGACCGAGGCTGCGCCGGGCTCGCGACGGCTTTAGTCGGCGCGAGAACGGTGCGCCGACCGAAGGTAAACGTCAGGTCGGTGGTTTCACCCCTTGGAAAATTAGTTGGAGATACGTGCATGTCCGTCGACAGACGGCGTGGGAAACCCGTTAGGGCGGCACAGCCGTTGAATCCCGTCAAACGGAGATCGCGAACGCGCCGGTTCATCGGTATGAACCGGTGGGTTCGAGGTCGGAGTAACGGGATTCGACGTGTGAGCCGTCTCCGCCAGCGACTCGGTCGGAGTGACACGCCTGGCAGGTGACCGACCGGAGCCCACGTCGGGGCGTTCTCGACGTGGGGTTGTCGGCCGCCGAAGGTGTGTCACGGAGTCCGGGCGCAGCGAGAGAAGACTGGAGGGTGGTGGGTCGCTGGGAAAACCGTAGTTCCGCGAGACGCTGAATTCAACGAGTGCCGTCAGCGACCGGTCGTGAGTCGACAGGCGGCCACGCAGCTCGCTGCGTGGTCGACTGGGGGCTCTAAGCCGGTTGGTGTCGGCTTCGAGTCTGGATTCTAAGGTTGAGTCGGAATCTGGGCTTGG
>Ga0136578_100461_pt1 | contig 12928 bp, 14 predicted proteins | sample AntDeeMetagen190_FD_104795 | JGI IMG/M metagenome (GOLD analysis project Ga0136578, IMG submission 104795) | Saline lake microbial communities from Deep lake, Antarctica - Metagenome #190 | ecosystem: Environmental > Aquatic > Non-marine Saline and Alkaline > Saline | place: Antarctica: Deep lake... | reverse complement strand
GTGAGCGTCCACGAAACCAGTTCGATCCTCCGGAGCAGTCGGGAGACGATCACGCTCACTGTCGACTGGAAAACTCAGTAGAATCCTACTGGAGGGACCGCTCGCCGGTCGCGTCGACCGTCGCAGCGTAGATCACAACGGTCTGTATCACTGTTTGTAGCGAGTTACTGTTGAACGTCGTGGCGAACTCCTGGAGGTCAGTGATCGTCGACTCCTCGAACCCCTGTTCGGCGAGCGCGGTCGGTGATAGCTGTGGCGTGTACGGCAGCCCAGCGAGATGGTCTTCGAGGAGGGCGTCGGTCACTTCGCAGCCGCGGTCGAAGGCGTCGCTCCCGATAATCGGTTCGAGATCTGTCCATGCCGTATCGAGGTAGGAGGGCCACTGGGCGAGACAGCGATAGATGCTCGGAAACTCGTCGTCGAAGCCGTGGAAGTCGCGTATTTCCTCGATAGTTTGCATGAGGTCGGCCGAGCAGTCGGCTTCGTCGACCATCGTCACAGGCGTCCCGCGATCACGATCCAGCCACGACGGAAGCGGGGCGGTCGACTGTCTGTCGAATGGGGTCGTCGACTGCGTTGCAACCGGCTCAGCGACTGCACCCGGACTGAGTGACTCGCCGTTCAGGAGGCGGTCACAGACGGGAAAGACAAGTGCGAGGCGCGGGGCGACGATATCGAACGTCGACAGTTGGCCCGTGATCTCCCGCCACTCAGCTGGCCCGAGGTCGACCTCTGTGGGTCGGTAGCGTGGTAGACTGTGGTCGACATCGATCTCGGTGAGAATCGCATCTCGGTATGCAACTGTGAACTGACCGAACCCACGAGTCTGGAACAGTGGCTTGATCTGACTCCACAGGTAGCGCGTAAACGCGGGTTCGTTGGCCATCAGCGTCCGAAAATACCAGTTGACAATCGGAGCTCGGAACGTCTGTTTGATGTCGTCGTACACGCCAGCACGCCATCCAGAGACCTCCTGCTCATACAGCTGTTCGGTCGTATCCATTGCGATGAGTAGGGTGGCAGAGCCATTATTCTGCGGATGGCCCGTGTAGCTTCCAAATAGGAACAGTTCAAGGGGCTTGAACGCAGAGTAGGGCCAACCGATGACTGAGTCCGAGTTGGCTACCGCCGTCCGAGACGTGCTTGCAGTCGACAGCGAGGCCTACCAGACCGAGGCGGCAGCCGATGCCGACTTCGTGCTCTCGGAACTCGATTCTGGCACGTTCGACAACCACCAGTCGATTCTCGGCCTCGAATACGAGTTTTATGCAGTCTCCGAGGATCGCTGGCACACCGACAAAGAAAACGAGTTCGCCCTCGCTCGCGTCCCCCGTCGACTCCTCGAACTCATTGGCTTCGAGAAGGAACTCGGCCTCCACAACGCCGAGATGACCGCCAGCCCACAGCCGTTCAACAGCCACGGACTCAACGCCATCGAGTCCGAAGTCCGAAGTCGACTGGCTGCGGCCCTCGACTGTAGCCAATCGGAGGGCCTCCGACTTGTTAGCGACGCGATGTGGACGATTCCACCGACCGGCGAAACCGCCCGCGGCTACCTTACTGATAGCATCGAAGACGGCGGGGTCCGGATCGCGACCAATATGAGCGATGCGGTGCGCTACCACGCGATGGCCAACAGCGGCAGCGGCGAGTTCCGCGTCGACGCGCCGGGCGTCGACCTGACTGCCGCAACGGTGATGCCCGAGAGCCTCATTACCTCGATTCAGCCCCACTATCAGGTCCAGCAGGCGATGGACCTCCCCCGGTACTTCCGGTATGCGGTCCGACTCGCTGGCCCACTGCTCGCCCTCGGTGTCAACGCACCGTTCTTCCCGGCGGATCTCTACGAAGAAGGGATCGATCCCGAGAGGGTCCTCGACGAGGGGTGGCAGGAGAACCGAATCGCCGTTTTTGAATCCGTGCTCAACAGCGCCACTGAGACGGACAAGGTGGCGTTCCCCAAGGATCTCGATAGTATCGAGGAGGCCGTCCAGCGCGTTGTCGACGACGAGACGATGGTCCCAATGCCGGTCGACCGCGACAGCGACTTCCACGATAACTTCGCGACCCTCCGCCGCAAACACGGCACCTACTGGCGGTGGGTCCGCCCGGTCTTCGGCGGGCCGACACGCTCGCAGGCCAATGCCCGCATCGAGTTCCGGCCGCTGCCCGCCCAGCCGACCGTCCGGGATTCGATGGCGCTGATGGTCGCGTTCGCTGGCGCGATGGAAGGCCTGACGCGCACCGAACACCCGGTTGCGGATCTCGACTGGACCGACGCCAAGGACAACTTCTATGCGGCGATGCGGGACGGACTCGACGCCGATATCACGTGGATTACCGCTGATGGCTCCGAGACAGCGGATATCGACATCGCGCTGACTGATCTCCTCGAACACGCCGCCGAAGGGCTTCGGGCAGTCGGCCTCGACAGAGGCGAGGTCGACAGCTATCTCCAACCCCTCCAGTGGCGGATCGAAAACAGCACGACGCCCGCCAGTTGGAAACAAAGCGAGGTCCGAAGTCGACTCGACAGCGGCGACTCACTGAGTGAGGCGATCCGGTCGACCCAGCGGTTGTATATCCAAAACCAGTCGTCGACGCTGATCGAAGGCACATTTACTGACTGGTAGCCACTACAGCCAGTTGAGGGCGTCAGTCTTGACGAACCGCTCGGCGAGTTCCTCGTCCTGATGTTGAGTCGTTCGGTAGCGACGCCCCTGATCGGGCGCTTCGAACAGGGCCTCCCAGCTATCGCCATAGACGCTACTTTGTTCGAATAGTTCGTACTGCATCGACCCACGGATCGAAGTCAGATGGCTACTAACCGGCATCTGCGAGGTCGAGTACTGTCCGTGGGACAACTCCGATATCACGTTTCACACGTCTCATTTATTTGCGTAATCCAGTGTAGTGAATCGATATATATTTATAAATACCTATGGTAATGCTTATCATATGAATCGAAATATTCAGCGGCGTGATGTATTGAAGGGTGTCGGCGCTGCCAGTATCGCAGGACTGGCTGGCTGTACCTCGGAAGACTCGGATGGAAGCGGCGGCGGTGGCGGCTCGGTTCCGGATGCAGTCATGGTCGTCGGCTTCCCACAGTCGGGAGTTCAGCTGTTCCGGGACTTCTACTCGGAGTTCGCCTCCGATACACCCGACCTCGATATCGTCGTCCCTGATGGGTTGATGGACAGTAATCTGCCCGGAGAGGTCGACAACGATATGAACAACGTCATCGGGACCCAGCCCTCGGCGGGCGGTCCCGGTGCGGACTTCTTCACCAGCGAGTATCAGGCCGCATATGGCGAAGAGCCGGGCGTGTTTACCGCTCAGGCCTACGACGCGATGGCGATCAACATCCTCGCGACCGTCGCCGCGGGCGAAAACACGGGGAGCGCGATCCGCGACCGGATTCGCACAGTCGCCAACCCTGGTGGCGAGCAGTTCGGCCCCGAAACGCTCGTCGACGCCGTCGAAACGGTCGCTGGCGGGGATCCAGTCCACTACGTCGGCGCATCGTCGAGTGCCGACTTCGATGTCAACGGTGATATCGTCACCGCAGCCTACGACGTCACCGACTTTCAGGACGGCGAGTTGAGCACGCTCGATACCCTCGAATTCGGCTCCGAACTCACCGAGGAGGACAACAACGCAGTCGCCGAGGATCCAGTCGTCGTCGACTCCTTCGAGGCAATGATCGGCGTGCTGATGCCCGAAACGGCGACCTCGGGCCGCTCGGGGTTCCGATCCGCGACGGTGCGCTGTTGGCCGCCACGCAGGTCAACGACGCCGACCTCAGTGTCAGTGTCAACACCCGCGTCGAGGACACCCAGACCGATCCCCAGGCAGGCATCTCAGGGGCGAACGCGCTGGTCAACGCTGGCTTCGGCGCAGTCGTCGGCCCCGCCGCCTCGAACGTCAATCTGCAGGTGGCCGATCAGGTGCTGATTCCGAACGGTGTCGTCGGCATTTCGCCGTCGTCGACCGATCCGAACGTGACCGATCTGGAAGACAACGGCTACATCTTCCGAACGTGTCCCTCCGATGTGCTGCAGGGGTCGGCACTCGCAGGGCTCGCACGCGGCGAGTACGTCGAGGCCGAATCCTCCAGTACGCTCTACCTCAACGATGCCTACGGACAGGCGCTCGAAGAGGAGTACGTCACCAACTTCGAAGACGATGGCGGCTCGGTTAGTCAGCAGGTCTCCTTCGAGCCCGAACAGGCCTCCTACTCCAGCCAGTGGGCTGACGCACTCGATCAGTAAGGAACAGCAAAAAAGCGAAGTGAGAGTGGCTAGCCGCCGAGGAAATCTTTTCGCACCTGTTGGTCGCTCAACAGCGTCTCGCCGCGGTCGGTGTATCGGTTCTCACCGTCGACCAGCACGTAGCCACGATCACAGCGGCGGAGTGCCTCCTTGGCGTTCTGTTCGACCATCAGAATCGCGGTGCCGGAGTCGTTGATCTGGTCGATCCGGTCGAACATATCGGCGACGAGGTCGGGGGCAAGCCCGGCAGACGGCTCGTCGAGGAGCAGCAGGTCCGGATCCAACATGAGGGTTCGACCCATGGCGACCATCTGTCGCTGGCCGCCCGAGAGGTTCCCCGCCTTTTGCTCGGACCGTTCGCGGAGAATCGGAAACCGGTCGTACACTGCTTCGATCCGATCCTCCGGGACGTCATCGAGGATGTAGGCCCCCATTTCGAGGTTCTCACGCACGCTGAGTCCCGGAAACACGTTGTCGGTCTGGGGGACGAAGCCGATTCCCTTGTGGATGATCTCTTCGGGTGGCTCGGTCTGGATGGGGTTGCCGTCGAACTCGATGGAGCCGTCCATATGGGTCGTGAGTCCGAAGATCGTCTTCATCACGGTCGACTTCCCCGCGCCGTTTGGGCCGACAATCGTCACGTACTCGCCGTCGGCCACATCGAGGTCGACGTCGGTCAGGATCTGGAGATCGCCGTAGCCAGCATCGAGCCCGCGGATGCTGAGCATCGACTCGCCGTCAAGGGTGTGATCTCTGCTTGCGTTCGCGCTCGTGGCTGTCGATTCGCTGGCTTCGGCCGATTCAGTCGCCTCGGTCGATTCGGTCGACGCTCCGTGTTCGGTGGTGTCGTTGCTCATATATCCTCACCCAGGTAGGCCTCAATGACCTGTTCGTTGTTTCGAATGTCCTCGGCAGTCCCCTCGGCGAGGACGCGCCCCTGATGCATGACGATGATCCGTTCGCAGTTGTTCATAATGACGTCCATATCGTGTTCGACAAAGAGGAAGGTGTATCCCTCCGCCCGCAGGTCGTGAATCCTGTCGAGTAGTTTCTCTTCGAGTGTGGGGTTGACCCCGGCGAGCGGTTCGTCGAGCAACACTACTTCGGGGTCAGTCATCAACACGCGAGCCATCTCAAGGAGTTTTCGTTGGCCACCCGAGAGCGTTCCCGCGTACTCGGTTGCGAGATGGTCGATCTCGAAGAATTCGAGCGTCTCCCACGCCCGCTCGCGGAGTTCCTCTTCTTGGTCGACAACATCATCTCGGAGCCCCGGCAGCACCGACCGGATCGCCGACTCGCCGAGCTGGTGTTTCGGAGCCAGCATGAGGTTTTCGAGCACCGTCATCTCCGAAAGCTCCCGTGCGATCTGGAACGTTCGGACGAGGCCTCGCTGGGCGATTTCGTACGGTGCCAGTCCCGTGATCTCCTCGCCGTTGAGATAGACGTTGCCCGCCGTCGGCTCGTGAACACCGGTGATACAGTTGAACGTCGTCGACTTCCCGGCCCCGTTCGGGCCGATCAGGCCGGTCAGCGACCCGGCCTCGACCTCGAAGGAGACCCCGTCGACGGCGGTGATGCCGCCGAACTGCTTGGCGAGGCCTTCAACGCGCAGCGGGAGGCTGGTCGGCGTCTGCTGGGCGGCCCGCTCGACCGGCGAATCCATGCTTTCGGCCTCTCCCGATTCAGCGTCGACTTCCGTCTCCGACTCACTCATCGCGCTCACCTCCGTGGTCGCCAGCCCGACCAGAGAGGTCGATGGCGGCGGCGGTTTCGATCCGATCCCCGAGCAGTCCCTGTGGTCGACGGTGCATAATGAAGATCAGGACCAGTCCGAGCAGGACGAACTGGAGCGGGGCGATGTTGTCGGTGGCGAACGCGAGCATGCTGGTCGGATCGAACGACAGGACGGCATCGGCGAACGTCGGCGGTGTCGGCGCGTCTATCGTATCCCGCAGCACGGCCCCGACACGGCGCGGCCCCTCGAACAGCACCGCCGCGAAGACGATGCCGCCGAGGACGCTCCCTGTGTTCGACCCCGACCCACCGACGATTACGGCAACGAAGATGTAGAACGTCAAGATCGGCTCGAACTGCGGCGTTGGCGAGACGTTGCCCTGACTGCCGAACCAGAGGATGCCCGCCAGCCCCATCAGCGCACAGCCGATCATGAACACCTTGATCTTGATGAGGTCGACGTTCTTCCCCAGCGAGTCAGCGACGAGTTCGTCCTCGCGGATCGCTTTGAGGATACGGCCGAACGGTGACCGCCCCAGCCGTTCGAGCAGCACGTAAAACCCGACAAGGAAGATCCCAAGCACGACGATATACCCCCAGCCAATCAGGATGTTGTTCGCGATCCCGAGGCCGCTCTCGCCGAGGAGTCCGAACACGAACTCGCCGAGCGGGGTCGGCGTCCCGGCCTGTCCGTCGACGAGAAACAGCGCTCGGACGGGGTTGTCGGGCATCCCCATCCCGCGGCCGCCGCCGGTACCGACAGCCAGCGTCTCACGCAACGCGGTATCGAACGCACTCGACTGGAGTGTGAGCCGGATGATCTCCGAAATACCGAGGGTGACAATCGCGAAGTAGTCTGCCTTGAGCCGGAGCGCGGGCAACGCAGCAACGAGGCCGAACAGCGAGGCCATCGCCATCCCGGCGATGATGCCGATTGGCAGTGGGAGTCCGAGTCCGGGCGGCCCGAACGCAGGGTCGGGTGAGCGAACGAAGATCCCCATCGTGTAGACGCCGACGGCCATGAACCCCGCCACGCCGATATTGAACAGCCCGGTGTATCCCCAGTGGAGATTGAGTGCAAGCGCTGACAAAGCGTACACCAACCCAAGGAACGTCAGCGTTCGCAGCAGGCCGACGACGCTGTTTAATCCGTCCGAAAACGTCAATAGCGTCGCGCCGATGTAGATGAGCCCCAGCGTGAGCAGGACCATTCCGAGGTCGCTCCGGGTGGCCGCCTCAACGACTGCGTCCAGCGCGCTGTCCGGCGTGCTATCGGGCGACGAGCCGGGCATGTCGTCCGGCGCCACTGTGTCGTCGCTCATGCCGTCGACACACCTCCAAACAGTCCCTCAGGACGAAGCAGGAGGACGAGAATCATCACCGCGAACGCCGCGGCGGAGTTGAAATCCGACGAGATCCAGACCGTCGAGGTCGTAAACACGATCCCGATGATGATTCCGCCCGCGATAGCGCCGTAGATAGAGCCGATCCCGCCGAGGATGACTGCTGCGAAAATCAGGAGCAACAGTGTCCAGCCGAAGTCGAACTGGATCGTTCCGCGCAACAGGACGTAGAGATAGCCCGACGCACCGGCGAGACCGCCGCCCAGGATCCAGGTCGCGGTTACGACGCGTTCGGCCGGAATCCCGGTGATCAACGCGAGATCCTTGTTGTCGGCCATCGCCCGCATCGCCGTGCCGAGTTTGGTCCGCTGGAGCATGTAGTGCATCGCCAGCATGAGCCCAACGGCAGCGACTGCAATCGTTATCTGGTGGACCGTCGCTGAGATACCGAGCGGCCCGACGAGTGTATCCCCGTCGACGCTGGCGGTGATGCCGCGGCGACTGGCTCCGTAGACGAACTGGAGGAGATACCGGACGACCAGCGCGACACCGACCGAGGCGATCAACAGCGAGATACTGCCCCTGTCGCGCATCGGTTTGTAGAACGCGCGGTCGAGCGCCAGTGCGATGGCGGCGGTGAGACAGAACGCAGCAATCAGCCCGAGAATAATTGCGAGAGGTGTCGACAGAATGTGCGCTCCGATCTCACCGGGTGTTGTCTCGCCCGCGCCCCGAACGGTCGCCAGCGCGCGGAGGGGTGCCCGGCCAACCGCGGCAATCACGAAGGCAACGCCCCAGCCAGTGAACGCACCGGTACTCACGAGATCTCCATGGGAGAAGTTCGCGAAGTTCAGAATACTGTAGGTCATCGAGAGACCGATCCCGGCCAACCCGATCACCAGCCCGATCACCAGCCCGTTCCAGAGGTTCGACCCGAGCCGCGAGGGCGAGAGGCTCCCGCCGAGCGGCCCGAATCCCAGCCCAGCGAGCTTGAGAAGCAGGTCGACACACAAAAGCAGTCCAACGAGAGCGACAATACTGAGCCCGGGACGCTCTCGGAGTATCGTTTTCGGTGATAGGTCTGTGGTTTCCATATACACAACTCTTTGAATGAGTGGATGCCGTGCTGTAGATAAAGGTTTGTCCTTGGCTCACACGGATCACCGGCTCCAACGGGAAGATAGTGACAGCAGTCGCTCACGAGGTAGCGAACAGAGAAAGCTGCGACCGACCGGCTTAGATCATGTCGTCGACGTCGTCGTACCGGGTGACGTCGACGCCGTCTTCGGTGACAACAGCGACGTTGATTCCGTTGCCCGACGCGAGGTCGCGTTCGATAGCCGTTTTGATCGCGTTGCCAGCGATGGATTCTGCCTCGTCAAGCGATAGCCCCTCCTCGTACTGCTGTTCGAGCACACCGAGGGCGAACTGGCTACCGGAGCCAGTGACGGTGTAATCCTCTTCGGTCGTGCCACCGAGCGCATCGATGGAGTAGATGTGGGGGCCGTTTTCGTCGACGCCGCCGAGGATCGGACTGACGATCAAAAAGGCACCCGAGCGGAGGAAGTTACCGGTGAGCGTCGAGAGTGCCTGCATGCTCATGTTCTCGCCGCGTCGGGCCTCGTACAGTCGGACCTCGGCTTTGAGCGATTTGATCAGGTTCTGGGCGGCCGACACCGAGCCGGCGATGGTGAGCGCGCCCGTCGGGTGAATCTCTTCGACCTTCTGGACGTCCTTGCTCGAAACCATGTAGCCCATGCTCGCGCGCATGTCGGTTGCCAGCACGACGCCGTCTTCGGTTTTGAGACCGACCGTCGTCGTCCCGGTTTTCATGCTTGCATCTTCGGCCTCATCTGACCGATCTCCGCCGCCTTGGCCGGAGAAGTCGCCGATTTCCGGTCCAAAGACGCTGTCGTTACCTTCGAGCTGACCCAACTCGCCAGGAGAACCGCCTGTCGGAGTTCGCATTACCAACCGTTACGGCGGAGTGCAGATAAATGCAGCCCTTCGGCAACTGTCGCCGCAACCGTCAGATCAGGGAAACTGTCAAGCCACTGCAGTCAATCGAGTACCGTATGCAGCGGACCAACGCCGCCGAAATGGAATGGACGACGCAGGGAGACGGCAAGATGGAGGTCCGACGAAAGCAGTTGGGTGAGGCCACTGACAGCGACAAACTGGGCTGTAGCCTCTATGAGTTGCCTGCGGGCAAGAAGTCGTGGCCCTACCACTACCACACGGCCAACGAGGAGGCGATCTACGTGCTGGCTGGGTCAGGAACGCTCCGGGCCGACGACGAAAGGGTCGACCTCACTGCGGGCGATTACGTCAGCTTTCCGGCCAACGCGTCGGGAGCCCACCGGATTATCAACGACTCTGACGAGACGCTCCGGTATCTCGCGGTGTCGACGATGAACGAGGCGGATGTCACGATCTACCCGGATTCCGAGAAGTTCGGTGTCTATGTCGGCTCGCCGCCGGGTGGCCGCGAGGAGCGGAGCTTCGAGGGGTATTACGAACAGGAGTCGGCGGTCGACTACTGGAAGGGCGAAGACGACGCGTAAGGAGCTACTGGTCGTCGTAGTTGCCGCCGAATTTGACGAAGAAGAAGGCAAACGAGAGCGTCGAGATCATCGCCACAAAGGTGGCTATGCCGAGGGTTTTCGCGCTGTCTGGAATCTGAGGTGGACCGCCGCTCGCCCCACCGCCACCACCGGTTTCGACAGTTGGCACGTCGTCGCCGACGGCGACTGCACCCAGCATGCCGAGCCCTGCGTGTGGCTCACACTGGTAGTTGGTGATGCCCGCCAAGTCTTCGGTAAATTCGAACTCGTAGGTGCCATCGGCCTGCAGTGGGCTGTCGAGTTCGGCCGGGCCATCGGTCGCCGCGACGTTGTGGTCGCCGCCCTCGCCGGTCCACTCCCAGGTGACAGTCGTGCCGGGGTCGACCCAGATCCCTGCGGGACTGAAGGCGAGATTGCCGCCGTTGCCGCTGGCTCCGACCTCGACGGTGACTTCGCTTTCGCCGCGGAGGTCTTCGGTGCCACCGTCGACGTCCGCGACCTCACCGAAATCGGCCATCTCGCTTTGTGCAGCGGCTGTGCCTGCAGTGGCGGTTGCGGCTCCCGCCGCGGCGGTCGCTCCGGCGGTCGTTCGGAGAAACCCGCGCCGAGAGACTACGTTGTCGCTCATGAACCGGAGTTGGGAGTCCGCCGTAGTGAATACTTTGGTTCGCCCTCGGTGGCTCGTCGCTGACTCGACAGTCACCGGTCGACAGAGTCGAGCCAGTGTGTTGCCGTTCCGGAACGTTTTTGGTCGCTATCGAGCCAGTACGTGTATGACTGATATCGAAGCCGAACTCCGCGAACAGTTTACCGAGGCCTTCGGCGACGCCGAGTTCCCCGTGACGAGCCAGATGGATCTGGTTCCAGCCCTGCCAAACGGTCCCGGCACGACGTTTTCGGCCGGTGACCGAACACTGAGCGCGATGGAACTCGCCTCGAAACTCGGCGGCCACCAGGAGTTCCCCTACGAGGACATCGAGAGCCTCGTCGACGACGTGATCGCGGGACTGAAGGCCGAGGACGTGATCTGAACCCGATCCCGAGCATTTCTTTAGCTGCCGTCTCTAACGGCAACTGTGCTTACTGACCTGCTGAGCGATCTCCCCACGTGGGCGCTGTTAGGGGTCGGTCTGGGTGTGGTTGCGTCGGTTGTGGTCGCTGCAGTGTTTTATTTCGGTGAGCGGCTGTTCCCGACGACTGAGCCATCGACTCACGACCACCACGTCGACGGGAGTCTTCGTCGACACGCCGAGATTCGATCCTATCTCAACGCCATCGGCGAACGGGTCGTCGAAAACGTCGACCTCGCAGGCTACACAGTGGCGTTCTATCTCCCACAGCGAGACGTCGCGGTCACGTTCGATCCACGGGTGTTTTTCGGCCTCGAAGACGCCTCGACGTTTGTCGTGCTCTGTGAAGACGAGATGCCCGCGGGCCAACTCGGACGGCGACTCCCCTTCGACGTCGAGGAACCCGAACGCAGTCGGCGTCGGCCGACTGTCGACGCCTCGATAACCAACGCCTTCCAGAAACTCGGACTCGAAGCCGGAGCCTCCCAAGACGAGGTCCGGAACGCTTACCGCTCACAGGTCAAGGAGGTCCATCCCGACCGCGGCGGCACCGAAGCCGAATTTAAAAAGCTGCGCGAGGCGTATACGACCGCGAAGGAATACAGCGATTAGCTCGCGAGAGGTGTTATTGGTCGAGGAATTCGGGACCCGTGATTTCGAACCGTGTACCGCCATGGTGGCTATCGGTGACACTGATGCTCCAGCCGTGTGCGTTCACGATCCGTTTGATGATCGCCAACCCGAACCCGGTTCCCTGCGTGTTCGTCGTGAATCCCGTCTCGAAGATCTGGCCCTTTTTATTCTCCGGGATAGGGTCCCCGTCGTTCTCGACGTAGAACCCAGTCTCGTCGTCGAGGAGACCAACGTTGATGTTCACCGCGTCGCCACCGTGTTCGATAGCATTCCGAAGGAAGTTCTCGAAGACCTGCCCCAACCGGATCTCGTCGGCCAGTATCTCAACGTTCGTCTCAGTGTGCAGTGTGGCATTCTGCTGGTCGATATTATTCCAACTCGACAGGACGAGTTTGTCGAGCGACACCGGTTTCGTTTCGGTGACTTCCTGGCCTTCGCGGGCGAGGACCAGCAGTTCACTGATAAGTGTCTCCATGCGGTCGAGTGCGCGGGCGACGGTTTCGAGATGATCGCTGTCGGCCTCCTTGCGTGCCAGTTCAAGATAGCCGTCGGCGACGCTCAACGGGTTCCGCAGATCGTGTGAGACGATGGAGGCAAACCGTTCGAGCCGTTCGTTTTTCGCTCGTAGTTCGAGTTCGCGCTGTTTGCGTTCGGTGATATCGTGTGTGAATCCAGCCACACGGACGACACTCCCCGTCTCATCGACAATCGGCTGAGCGTGGGACTCGACCCATTTTTCCGAGTCTACCTGAATGCGATACTCGACCTGTTGTGAGTTGCCTTCTGAGGCCTTCTGCATCGTATTTTTGAGGTCGTCGACGTCGTCCGGATGGACGGGTTCTAAAAACGCCGCCGAGTTCTTATGGAGTGCCGCAACCGACTGACCGAACAGTTCTGTACAGCGAGAATTAATATATTCGAGTTCGTTCCAGTCAGCCGAGAAAATAAACAGTACGTCGTTCGTGTTTTCGGCGAGTTCGTGGAGCTGTTGTTGAGTGCGAGCCGCAACGGCTTCGGCACGACGCCGGTCGACGTATGTCGTTATTTTGGTCGCCAACAGCGTGTACTGCTCTTTGATCGTGTTTTTAATGACGTAGTCGGAGATCCCTGCCGAAATCGCTTCGCTGGCAATCGTCTCGCTTCCCGTATCAGTAAACAGGATGAACGGAATCTCGGGGTCGACGTTGCGAACCGCAGCGAACACATCCAAACCGCTCATCTCCGGCATCTGGTAATCGCTGATCACACAGTCGATTGCCCCTCCCGAGACGGTCTCGGCGACTGCCTCCGGGTCGGTCGTCGATTGCACG
>Ga0136578_100459_pt1 | contig 12945 bp, 6 predicted proteins | sample AntDeeMetagen190_FD_104795 | JGI IMG/M metagenome (GOLD analysis project Ga0136578, IMG submission 104795) | Saline lake microbial communities from Deep lake, Antarctica - Metagenome #190 | ecosystem: Environmental > Aquatic > Non-marine Saline and Alkaline > Saline | place: Antarctica: Deep lake... | reverse complement strand
CACTGTAGTCGGGGTTATCATCAGCAACTGTTCGGCCATCGGGAGAGTCACGGTCGACATCCCATTCGATGCAGGTTGCACCGGGCGTGCTGAGAACAAGTGCAAGATCAGGGTCGCCAGAGTCGGTATCAACAACGTAGGTGCCGGGAGAGAATTCTGGGTCAAGAGTGTCGCTTCGAGACATATCTTGGTGTGCAGGCTTTCAAGGGAAAAGAAACAGGGCTGTGACCTGCTCGCAGTCACTGAATTCTTGTTCAGTTAATGGTGAACGAGTTGGTTCATGGTTTTGGCGAGGGCTTTGAGTGCGAGGCCAGTGACCCCGGACGTGACCATGAATCCGAGAATGAAGACAATCAATCCAGTGACTGTGAAGAAGTCAGCGTCAGTGACTGTGCGCACGGCCCCGTACCCGCCGAGCATGGGGATGCCGAGAAGCGGGATTGGGGCCAGCATCTTCGGAAGGAATTTCGGAATCATCGGCGTGTGTAGAGAAGCTATTCGGTCCCGGGAAAAGCATTCGTGGGTTAGTGAAGTTCAGTTCACGCGGGAGTCGTACTCTTCCCGGCAGTCACTACAGAGATGCGAGATCGTATCGATGTCTTTCACACCAATCGCATTCTCACCATTGAGTGAGGCACTGCACAGCGTGTCGTAGTCATCATCACCAGGAACGCCGTCAAGGGTGTCCGGATCGAGGATGTGTTTCCCACCGATTGCCGGGTTCGGGTCCGGGCGAACGTACCAGTCCCGGGTTGTGTCGCGGTCTAACCCAGTCCAGCCATCGCGTTCTTCTTGCAGTAACGGAATGAGGCTGTACTGGATGTCTCCAGTGGGGTTGATGCCTTCGTACTCGATTTTCATAACCGGGAGGTCTTTGTCGTCATCAGGGAACACAACAATCACCCAGTCATCGTCTTCAGGGACATGATTGAATTCGTGTTCCACGATGTACGGGCTTTTCACCGGTTCCCACGAGTCAGCGAATTTCTCGCGGTTGTTGTACGTGTACGTCTGGATTTCACCGTCAACTTCGGATTTCACGATGTACCGGGCTTCACTGTGATCGTACCGGTACCATGCAGCGAATTGCTTCGGGTTCGGGTCTTCGAGTTCATCACGACTCCCGAATTTTGCGATCTCCCGGTGACTGCCTTCCTTCCGTGCGACTACGGTCCCAGAACGTTGTTCAACCCATTCGAGGTTCTCGTCTTTGTCACTGGCGCGCGGGTTGAACACGGGCGTGAATTCTTTGTTCTGCCATTCCACAGTCATGTTCCGGTGGTTGTAGAATACGGTTTCGCCGTTGTCTTCAGCTTTCACGAAGGCAGGTTTCTTCAACGTGTTCAGGATGTTCACCCCGTCACTCTCCAGTATGGATTGACTGGATTTGTACGACGCATCCTTCACCGCCATCACCGCGACATTGCCTTGATTGACGGCTTTCCGCATATTGTTCATCATGTGCGCCGGATCTTTGAACGTCGTCGTCTCGGCCTCGATGCTCACGTCCTGTCCACGACTGATCTCGTAGACGTTCGGGTACTCGCTTTGCAGGCGCTCAAGTTTTTCCTCGAATTCTTTCACCGAGGACGCTGACATATCGATTGGGGAATCAGCTAATCCGTCCGGTTGCTCATCACCTTCCTGACTGGGGAGGCTGGCGAGGTATCCGGCTTTGGTGAATTCCTCGAATGCGCGGCGGAGTGTGTACCGGTGCGAGTCATTTCCACCGGTTTCTGCTTCCCCGGTGTCGAATTCCATGACCTTACTGCGGCCATCGGGCGTGATCTTCACCGAGACCTTCCCGCTATTGATGGTTTGTTCGATGTGTTTCTCCGGCATTTTCTCGATCTCGTTCGAGAGTTTCCGGGAACTGTAGTCGTTATCAATCCGAGCGCGGATTTCGCGTTTCACGTTTTCGGATTCTGTGAACACTAAGTCGTCTTCACCTTGCCGCATGGCTTCCTGAATACAGGCAGCGTAAGCGGCTTCGAGAATAATGTCGTTTGCAACCAGTCCATCCGTGTCACTGGTTTCATTGTCTTCGTCGCTATCAGAATCAGTTTCTGTCTGGAATTCTTCATCCCAATCCGGCATCAGGTCTTCCGGGGACTGATCAGCGTACTCACGGATTTCATCGATATGAGTGCCGTTATTTTCCAGTTTCTCAACGATAATGTCATTCACATCTTCCCGAGTCCGAACAGGCGGGTAATCAGCGAACGTTTTCACGATGAACGGGTCTTTGAGTTCTCCATTCACCTCAATTTGCGTCATGAGGTTAAACCGGCTCAAGTCCATCAACTCTTCGTCACTGGGGCCACGGAGTTTCTTCGAGATTGTTCGCGCGTCACTGGGTTCTCCGGGGTTTAGCGAGAGGTAGTTCTGAACGTTCCCCAGCATTTCTTCTTGAATTGCCGCTGGTAACTGAGAGGGGTACTGGTTACAGATAGTGACGGAGAGTCGCTTCTGACGGGCCTTCGAGAGCATGGCCTGTATTTTTGCTTCCGTTGAGACAATGTCGTTGAATTCGTCGAGGAATAGGTAATACGGGTCGTATTCCCCACCACCAGATCGGCTGTTGATTACACTCCAGATATTCCGGAGGAACGCAGTGGTGAGGGGTTTCCGAACGCTCTCAGACACTTTCGCGTTCACAATCAGGATTTTGTCTTCTTCGATGATTTCCCGCATACTGAAACTGGATTCCTGTTGAGCGACAATTCGGCGGGCTTGAGGGTTCTCAACCCATTCTTGTAGTCGGGAGAGAACCGGGTCGAATTTGTCTTGGTTCATCTCAACCAAGTTCTCCATATTCGCCTTAACAGCAGGATCTTCAATCGATTCAGCGAGTTTTTCTTGGAATTCCGGGGTGTCCAGAAGATGGTAGAAATGAAGTAATGTGAACGGATGATCCGACTGCATCATCCCACGCATCACAGTCTTGTAAATCCGGTCCATGCGCACCCCCCAGTAGTCTTCATCAGCGAGCGCGCCTTTCAAATCTTCCAGTTCGCGTGTGATTTCATTCCCGTCTGCATCCCCGACATCGATGAAATTCATCCCGGCGATGTAGTCACTTTCATCAGGATCTGGATCCACCCAGACAAGGTCATCAAGACGGTGTTCCGGGAGTTGCCGAAGAATCTCGTAACAAGCTTCGCCCTTCGGGTCAACGAACGTGAACCCGTAGCCTTGGTACGCTCGCTGAACCATGATGTTCTTCAGAACGCTGGTTTTCCCGTGCCCGGTCTGCCCGAAGATCGCGCAGTGACGGAACCATGCTTTGTGGGAAATCCCGACTTCGTGCGGTTCAGCTTCCAACGGGTCATGGCCAACGAACACGCCTTGTTCATCGTCATGGTATGCGCCTTCGAAGATATTCCGCACCCATTCCCCTGCATACGGCCCATCTCCATCTTCAGTGTATGCTTTGAGTTCGTTCCCGAATTTCGTATCTCCTTTATCGGGGTCGAAATCGTGGAGAAAATCCGGTTTAACGTCATCCGGGAGTTCCATCTGCTCTTTCATAGTCTGTTCCAATTCCACCTCATCAGCTTCAGCTGCTGCTGAATCAGATCCACTGCCGAAAAACTGCATGAATCGCTTCCGAATACCGGACTCGTTAGTCATCAGTACCGATGGTGGCTCCTCGCCTGTTAAATGATTCACGGGTGAAACAGCTTCTGAACCCGTTCTTTCACGGCAGATTAACAGTTATTCGGATCTGTCACCGAACATTCCGAAATCCGGCCCATCATTGTCATAGTTCTCCCCCTCCTTCCCTTCCTCTTTGCCTTCATCAGAGGGTGGTTCTTCAACAGTGTCTGTACCGCCTTCAGAATCTCCTCCCAGTTCTTCCTCCTCGGTTTCCAAACCATCCTCCGCGTTGATTTCTTCCAAGGATCCAGTCTCGGTTCTCTCCGTGCTGACTTCCTCAGTCACGTCTACTGATTCATCCCCGGTGATCTCACCATGGGAGTCTTCTATTTGCAGTGACTCGTCAGTAGCCTTATCAGCAACTGTGTTTTCGTCTTCGTCTGTTTCGGATTCGCGGTTTTCATCGCCGAATTCCGGGGGATTGGGCTGATCTAACGACATCAGATCATCTTCATCAGTATTGTCTGGTGTTACATCAGCTATATCTGGGTGAGATGTGATGTCTTCCTCGTCAGTGACGGCGTCTTCCCCCACGTCACTGGCTTCGGATTCAGTCAGGGAGTCCTCAGTGACGGGTTCTTCCTCCGCGTCGATACTGCCACTGCCTTCATCAACACTCTCACTGGATTCTCCCGGGGTATCGGGTTTCGAATCACCGGTAATCTCCGCTCCGATTTCCGCCGCAGACATTGAATCACCATCTTCCCCCGGTAGGCCCTCACCCGGACTTTCATCAGCATCCGTGTCTTCATCAAGGCCTTCGTCTGTCGATGGCTCGGAATCATCGTCAGTGTCGTCAGTGACCACGTTCGATTCCGCAACGAATTCATCGTCAGCCACTTCACCATCATCCGGCACTTCCTCGTACTCTGCATCATGGTCAACCTCGCCTTCAGTGAAATCGTCCAAGTCATCGTCACTGCCGTCTTCGTCCGTGGTGTCTGTGGTGTCCGGGAGTGGCTTCCCGGGATCATCCGCAACAAAGTGCAGATCGTCACCTAACCAGACGATGTTATGCACAATTCCTTTCATGCGATTATAGATGCTCGACGGAGCTGAAACCCCAACAGACGCATCCGAAGTCTGGGTTTTCTCAGCATCGGAATCATCCGTTGTGAATTGCTGATCGAACTGGTCAACAGCACTACCGTAGAACCGTTCTGCGTCAGTCGGCACACCGGCACTCGAATCAATTGTTGTCCATTCAATCTCCGGCGTTTCAACGCCACCATTCGGAAGATGCGCTAATCCACTGACTTCCGGTACGGTCATGATGATGTCCCGGTCAACCCATTCCCGAGCGGCGAATTCCTCTACCAGTGTATCGAGGTGCTTCCCGTTCTTCGGCGTTTGAACGAGTGTCTGATCACCTTTCTCAGCGAAGGACTGCTCGAACGTTTTCGCCACACTCCAGATATTCGACTTCGCTTCCCCACGACGCGGCGCGAACGTCAGAATCCGGAGGTCAACGTGGTATGCCGGTTGCCCCTCTTGCTCCATGATTTTCGAGGCTAACTGCCGTTCTTCACTTGATGCATCCCGTGTTTCTGTATTGAAGAACCCGGACAGCATTTTGTCTTGCTTCACCGAATTCGACACTGACCCAACGTCACTGAAGAACGGCGTTGATTCAATGAACGGGATGTGCTTCCTGACGGGGCCGCCGTGCGCCCACTCCGGATGTGCGGGCTTGAACTGCACTTGCACCATCGTCCGGCAATGGTTATTCGCAACCATGTCCGACGTAATCGACTTGTACGGATCGTCTTTGAATGGTCGAACGCCGTTCTGTGATCGAATGGGGAAGTATTTCGATCGCTTCAGATTCATTTCTGCACCAGCCACCCAGTCGTTCTTATTGACTCGGGTGAACAGTTCCTCGCGTTCTTCGATCTGCGCACTCGGGTAGAACCCCCGGATCTGGCGGCGGAGCTTCAGTTCAGCACGGGAATCCTCTACGTAGAAGAAAAACTGGATTTTGCCGTCATCGAACCAAATCTCGAATGTTTCCTCTTGGCTTTTATTGTAAATCCCCCAGTCGAATTCGAGGTTGTGGAGGGCTTGTAGGAGTTGTTCGCCAGCGTCCATGCCGTCGTTATCAGCGTGCGGCATCACTCGGAGTAGTTTCCCGTTCCCGAGGTTGTTTTGGATGCTGCGGTACATCTCTACATCGACCTCTTTGGGGACGTTATTGGATCGCAGGTGGGTGTCTACGAATTCGGAGACATAGCTCTTGAACGTCATTCGTTATCGGAGTTCGATACTCACGCGGAAAAACAGTTTCCGTGGGTGATAACCCATTCAGTCACTGCGGTGGTTTTGACTCAGTCTTGTTGTTCAGATCCAATCATTCTGGAATTGCACTCCGGGCAGTTTTCCGGGCCGCCAACCCACGGATCTTCCCATTCATGGCCGCAATCAAGGCAGTGGTAATCGTGTAGTTCCGGCATCGTATACGGCGGTCAGGAACGGCGTTTGAAAAGACTACCTCACAGTTCGATGCTGACAGGCAGTGACGTTACTCGAAGCTTTGGAATCCGCCTTCATCCACGTCCATTCCTTTCAGTTCCTCTTCTTCCTTCATCCGTTCGAATTCCTCAGTGACTTCCTCGTTATCCTTCGCCGCCGCGTTTTCAAGCTGCGAGTTCGGCGTCATCTCAACGTCTTCGTCAGCCCAGTCAACCGTACTGCTGATGTCCGTCACGGCAACGTTATCGACTTCCGCGATGCCGTACAGTGCATGGCAGAACGTTTCCGGGGCGACTGCCGTGCCAATTAGCGCATCGAACGTCCCGTCGTAATTCCCAGCTCGGAGAGCTAACTCGGACGGGTCTGTCGAGAACACTTCGAATCCGTTACTGAGGTCTTCCAACGCAGGGAGCGAGTCACTGTCCGGCGCATCCTCTTGATAGATGTCGAACCGAACATGGTACAGATTCGTTCCAACACCATCATCCGGAGTGTACTCGAACAGATTCGCTTCCGTGTCCGGCTCCGTGTTAGACAAGTCATCGCCCGACGTGTCCTCAAAGTCGCCTTTGTACACTTGCGAGCGATTCGCACCAAGTTCAGAGAGGGTCAACGACCGGAAGTCTTCATCCAACAGGAATCCTTTCACACGTTGTCCGCGCTGCGCTTCCTCCCGTGCCTGCTGGTGTTCTTCACTGGTTTTCTGCTCAACCTGCCGATCCATCAACTGCTCCATCGCGTCTTTGTTATTATCGGCTTCCATACCGTGCCCCGGAAGTTCCTCGATGTTGTCTTCGCGCGTGTCGTAGTCCACGACCGCTGCTTCATCGGGGTGCGCACGGATCTGAAGCGGGTACCACCCGTTATCGCCGACGTTCAACAGAGCTTCACTGTAATCTAACCCCTCATCGCCAGCTTGCGCGTTTTTCACGTAATTGATCTGGTTCCCGTTCAGTCCAAGCGCGTCCGATGCCAGATCGCTATTCAGGCTGGATAACTGGCAGAGTTGCATCATCGAACAGTTGTCCAGAATCGCCTCGGCCTCGGCGTGCTGGTAGAATTCCTCCACCGTCTGCGTGATGAAGTGAATACTGAGATCGTAGTGCCGACTGTGCCGCACAGCCTGCTCTAAGAACTTCAGATTCGCACTGTTCTTCATCAGGTACCGCGCTTCGTCAATCACCAAGATAACCTTATTCTCGGTGTTCTTCGCGCGCTCATACGCCATGTTGAACAGCAACTGCATCATCAGCCCCAGTCCGTCCTTTCCGCCTTCTTGCTGGCTGAGGTCCAGGTACGTCACCCGGTTCGCGCCCGGTTCGATTTCTGTGTGTTTTGCGAGATTCGAATACTGGCCGCCCTGCCGGAAGCCCTTCAACGCAACGAGCAGCTGCCCGGCGTATTCACCGACACGTTCCTTCTCGTAAGACGAATTCGATGCAGAGAATTTCGACGGGTTCTCCGACATCTCCTCAAGAATCGAGAGAACGTCGCGAACAGTCGGGGATTCCTTACTGTGCGTCGTATGGTCGTGCGTGATTCCCTTCCGGTTATACGCTCGCTGAATTGCGTCTTGCAGAATCCCGCGCTCGGCCCCGATGTCGATTCCTTCGATGCTGAAGTACGTATCGAAGAAACTCATCACGTCCTTGATTTTGTTCCCCAGCGGATCCAGTTTCTCCGCCGCACCTTCACCAGCCGCGTCCAGAACGTGCTGCGGCGTTTCCTTCAGTTCAAGCGGGTTCAAACCCTCACTCCCACCGACAAGGATCTTGTCGCCATCCAGCGCCGCGTTCAGCCCCTCGAATCCGTTCAGCGGGTCGAGCATCATGACTTCAACATCCTGATCGCGCATGAGCGTTCGAGCGATCTGGAGTTTGGTCGAGAAACTTTTCCCCGACCCGATGTCGCCAATCGTCGCCATGTTATACCCGGTGTCCCGGCTGAATCGGTCCACAACAACCGGTGAGCCGTTGTGTTGCTGAATGCCGTAGTCAATTCCGGAGTTCTCAATCAGCGTTGCAGAACTGAACGGCATCATCGACGCCGCTGCTGCCGATAACATCGGCTTCTTCTTCCCTAATACGTCCTCCGCGAGCGGACTGGTCGATACCATTCCGCGATCTTGAACGCGCCGCGAGACACGCGGGTCAGTGTCAGTTGGTGGGACTTGCAGTTTCTCAAGGTAATCCGATTCTAACTCGTTAATCGAATCCGCTCCAACATCCCGGTCAACACGGAAGTTCACATACGTCCCGATGTCGAACAGTGTCTTGCCTTGCTGTGAAACAAGGTCGTACATGCGTTCCGCGTCAGACAGGTTCTTCTTCAGGTCACGTTTCCGAGCCGGGTCTTTCGTCCGTTCGTATTCCGCGCGGATGTCCCCCATGTTGCTTTTGAGCGCGCGTTTTGCAGACGCCCGATTTCGCGGATCCAGATGAATGGAGATGTCTGTGTCGTAACTGGCGTCGGCGAAAATCGGCTCAAGGAACCCGGGGCGGGCTTTATTCGGCCATTCGTTGATGTAGTAATTCCGGATGAGTTGCTGCCCGGAGAGCATGTGCGTGTCTTCGATATTCATCTCCGTGGGCGCGATGAAGTCTTGATGCAGATTCGCGACCTTGTCGATGAATCCTTCGTCCGGGAGTTCATACCCCGGATTCTCATCAGACGGCGCTTCTTCTACGTCGCTTTTCGTGTACTCGGTGTCTTCCTCGTTGACTGTGGGTTCGGACTCGTCTTCAGTACTGTCTGAAACAGAGTCACTGTCAGCATCCGCAGGGGGTTCTGTGTCCGATTCGTCATCCGATCCGAAGATGTCTCGAAGTGCCATGGATTGAAGTGTGAAGTGTGTAGTTTGGTTGTGTTCTGCGAGTTATTCGCCGGTTCCGTCGTAGCCTTTGTTTTCAGTGACTTCGTCAGGGTCAACGGGGTCGCCGCCACCCATCGTCACGCCACCGCGATGCAGATCCTGAACAGCGTTCTCACTGAAGTTCAGTTCCACACCGCCCCAGTATTCTTTCAGGACAACAGCGTGTTCTGTTGCAGTGATTCGACGCGCTGAACAGTCTTGGAGACGCCGAATACCTTGCTGTGCCGAGCCAAGTCGCTGATTCAGCATTCGGAGTTGTTCCTGTTTCAGTTCATCATCTTCGTATTCCTCTTGCTGATTCTCTTTCAGTCGTTGGAACACTCTGCCAATAACCGGCTTCTCCGCAAGCCGGTCAATCGCAGTTTCATCTTTCTGCGTTTGATGAACTTCGTGTTCCTGCACCGCGATAACGATGTAGAATTCGCGTTGATTCGTTCCTTGGTACCCGAGGTACTCCGAGTACCAACTGGTGAAGCTCTGAATCAACGCCTTCAGCACAGGCCGGTTCTTCACGTCAGGGTCATTCAGCCGGGAATTGTACTGTGACATGTACTCTTCCACGGGGAATGTTTTCGTTGTGGAGTAAATCTGAATCGGGTAGTCAACGGTGTTGTCTAAGTACCCTTCCCAGTCATTCACAATTTGCTCCCATTCACGGTTCGCGGCTAACGCCATGTTCGCCGGGTCAACCTTCACCGCGCCAACGACAGCCCCGTCAGTGCGTTCAACGGCCCCGCCTTGCTTGTGGATGCGTTCGATATGAATCTCGTTTTGTGTTCGAGAATTCATTTCGTAGGCTTTTGTCATCGGCTGTTCCTCCGGATTTTGTTGTGCGGTTTCCATGGATAGATGCGTGATCTCATGCGGTTTCGTCGTTCGGTGAACAATACTTTCAATCCAGTTTGCTGGCCCGAGATGCCCGGGTGCAAACAGGAAAATGAAGGCAGAAACCAACACCCCAACCCCAATCATCGGGATGAACATGAACGACAGAATATCCGGGAGGAGCGTCCCGAGATACGCAAGAACCAGCGCCGGGGCGATGATTGCGCCGAGGTCTTTCATCGTGTACCCAGCAGCGAGCGTGTTGTTGTCGCTAATGTTCTTAGGGATGTTGTACGCTGCTCCAAATTGTTTGCTCATGATTGTCTTACCGGGAGTCACAACCCGCCTTTAACAAGACTTTCCCCAGTCAACACCTCTCGAAACCCACAGCAAAAACAGACCCTGTATTCAGTGACTCTAATTCCCGACCGAAAGTCACTGCATCACATCAACGGTTTCTCCAGCTTGATCCAGAGTTTCCTGGTCAACATCTCCTGTGTTGAGTTCGCGGGTTTCAACACTGTCACTGCCAATCACGTCAATCGACTTATCGCCAGTTGTCGGGGACGTGTTCGTCGCCACGGAACTCCCATCCGCATCACCCATCTCAATCCGGTCAATTTCCTCGCGATTCTCTTCGAAGTCCTGATCTTTGAGGTCCTGCGAAACGTAATCGGCTTCCGAATAATGCCGAGTTTCGCGCCCATCATCAATCAAGCCATCAGTCGCTTCAGACGCCATCTCCCGTGCGCGAGAGTCATCTGTTGCCAACTCATCCGCAGATGGCGTATCATCCAGTTCCTTCTCCGCCTGCCCTTGCGCTAACCGCTCCAAACGCCGTTCCTCAGCCGGATTACTCGGATCTAACCCGTGTTCCTCAGCCAACTCTGCTTTCGTTTCAGCAGCGACCTTCGTCTGCTCCCAATCCTCTCTGCGTTCTTGGACGTTACTCACACCGTCACTGACTTTCCCGGCGATAGTCCGGCCACCACGCGCAGCTGCAATCCCCGCGTTCGCAGTTGTAGCTGCACGATTCAATGCCCGGTTGAATCCTTGCGCATCGCTCGTCCGAGACTGATTACGGTTATTTCGGAAGTACCCGTCATCATTCGTCACGCGATCGAGGCCGTCGGATGCTGCTCCAGCAGCCTTCTCAATTCCATCACGCGGGGACGTTGCAACTGTTTCTGCTCCGCGCTTCAGTTTCGCCCCGTATCCTTCGTCTTGATACGCTTCCTCCATGTTCTCGGATTCCCCGCCACCACTCGCCGGAGATCCAGATGTCGTTTCCATTTCTGCGTCCGATTCTACCGAATCAGTGCCAGTGCTAACGTCCCCGTCACTACTGGAAGAACCAGTGACTTCACCGTAACTGGATTTCGCAATGCCAGCTGCTGCCGCGCCGGTTGCCAGCCCGGCGACCTTCCCACCGACTTCGCCGACGTCCATCATTTTCAGCGGGATGTACGCCATCATACTGAACATCGCCATGGTGAGGAATAATTCTGCAAAGCCAGCCCCAATGCTGTTACTGGGGAATGCTTCCATCACGGTTTGAGAAAGCATCAGTAACACTGCAACGGGAATCGGCATTAATAGAATACCCGGGGCTTTCCCGAGGTAATTCCCAGCCATGCGAGACATGCCTTTGAGCGGCCCGGCGTGAAGCGCCCAGAACGCTAACAGAATCGGGCCACCAACCGAGTACAGGAGAATGGCGAGGTACCGCACAACGAAAATTGAAAGGAACAAAATGATTGGCGCTAACCCGACAGTGTACAGAACCACAGCAGCGAACGCGAACGTCCCTGCACCAGTTGCGCCTTGATCGAGGATGTATCCAATCCCGTCAGTTGGCATGATGTTCACTGTAAGTGTGTGCGTCATTTCCGTTGCGAAGCCCCACATGGGCCACCACCCCATCAGTCCGATGAGGAGAACGAATGCAACACGGCGATTCATCTTACTGATGTCGGTCTGTGTGACGTGCGAGGTAAGTCCCTGAAGCATCGCCATAATCACCCAACCGAACAGGACGATGATTGCGGCGAGTAAAATAATCGGCATCGTCTCGTCCGTCCCGGAGTACACGGCATCGTACATCGGCTTCCAGACATCACATTTCGCATCAGTACAGGAACTGTCCAACGCCCAGAATTGATCTCCGTTCGGAGGGTATGGCGTTTGCAGTAGCTCTGTGGTTGCATCCCCAGCAACCTCTTTCATTACTTGCTGGATTTCCTCGACAAATTCTTCAGCCGCACTCTCAAGGCCACCGAAGAATGCTGACCCAATTCTCGACATTATTAGCTCTTATCGAGAGTTTAAACGAACTGCACTTATGACTTGGCGTAGCTCTCTCGGTGAACTCACGAGTACATATCAAAACAGAATCGTTGAATGACAATCACGAGTCACTGAATCGTTGGTTTTCAATCCGGGTTCAACGCTTCAAACACCCTTCGCGGGATCTTCCGGACTTCCGGTGGAATGATACTGAACCCAAGCCCCTTCCGGAACATCATCTCCAGCAACCACAACGGGACGAGTGCCGCAATCACGCCGAATAACCGGTATATCCAATCCATGAACCCGGCAGAGTCTGACACAGTCACTGTCTCCTCAACAGTCACATACGAATCCGTCGTTGCATACCACGGCTTCGGATCAAACCGGATTTCTGCTCGTGGTGTCGTTTCATATTGGAACCGGATTTCTTTCGGTTGATTCGTGTTCATTCTGACAGACCCTCCATTCAGGTACAGGTCATGGGGTCGTTGCATCCCTAATGACCCGCGCGTGGTTGTCGATCCGACCGGAATATAGTTCTGTGATTCAGGGTCAATAACCGAGATATTCACATATGCATGGCCGTCTTCACGATCTAATCTACTTCCTTCAACTTTGAGGATTGGCTTCACCAAATCTTCTTCCTTCGTTACTTCTATATCAGAATTCGTTTGACCATGAACAACCCCGTTAGATACGAGATCGTCGTATTCGAAATTCGCGTCATGGGTAATCTCCATGTTTATTGCGTGTGCGTACTGGTACTCGTCTTCTTCAACAATCGGCACGTTAACCGGGTCCGGGAGCGTGGGCGTGGATTCTGGAAGTGT
>Ga0136578_100380_pt1 | contig 14721 bp, 8 predicted proteins | sample AntDeeMetagen190_FD_104795 | JGI IMG/M metagenome (GOLD analysis project Ga0136578, IMG submission 104795) | Saline lake microbial communities from Deep lake, Antarctica - Metagenome #190 | ecosystem: Environmental > Aquatic > Non-marine Saline and Alkaline > Saline | place: Antarctica: Deep lake... | reverse complement strand
AATGATAATATAGAACAAGCACATATTAACGATGAATTTGAATTTGCTGGTACTATTAATACGGATAGTGGTGAAGAGGACTATTTATCATCATTAGAACCATCAGATTATAGTTATGAACGCGAATATACGACGAGTGAAGGTGATACAAAAACATTAGATTACCGTTCATTAGTTAGTGATGTAGGTACAAATGAATTTAAAGAAGAAAGCAGTTTTGAAATTGTATCAGATAAATCAATGAATGATTTCCAAATATCAGGGAACACATCATGGACATATAATGATATTGATACAGATGATATACGAATTGTAACAAGAACAGGATTAAGTGTAAATACCATTCCTAAACAACAATTAACAGACGAATTTGTAACAGAAATAGAACCAACGCTAGCTCATAATAATAAGATAAAAAAAGCAGATGAATTATCTGACGGTGAGTTTCAAATAAGACTTGAATTAAAAGATGAATATAACCAACCGATAAATACAGAAAAAAGAAATACAGATGAATCAATAGAGTTTGTTGATGTATATAGTGATGGTGAAGAAACGAATCAGTATAAAAGTAGTTCTATTGAAACAAATAAAAACGGAATTGCATATGTAGTTGTACCAGAACATAGGTCTACGAATGATTATTTACACACGAATTTTGAATTTAATGCGACGGATAATTGGTGGGAAACTCCATCAGATGTACGTGTGTTAGACTCTTCAAGAAATCAAATGGAGAATCAAGATATTTCTGATGATGAAAATGAAGGACCTGAAGATATTAAAAGTACAATATTTGATACCTTTTTAGCAATATCAATTGTTATATCTACATCATTTATCGTGTTATCTATGGTATTAAGAATCCACCCTCAATCTAATACAACTGCTATGGATATGTTCTATACCATTACAGAACCATACCGAGATAATATATTAGAATTTGTAAAACTTGTTATATTAACAGGTATATTCTTAATGATACTAAGGGTATTTGCTCTTTATCTCGGTGCATAGTGAGGGTATTTTTATTAATATGTGATTAGTTGGATTTTTAGGGTGTCAGATTATATATATAAGTAACAAATGAATTTCAATTTATTAATCCTTGAAACCATAGCGGATGGAATTGGCTCTATTCTTGAATGGATGCAAGGATTCGAGGATACGTTATTCGGCATAATAATATCTTTCGCAGAGTTATTTCTTACACCATTAGAGCTATTTGTTGTTTGGATGCATAATGCGATGCTTAACTTTCTACAATATGCACCGTATCCCGGTATGGATGACAGTTCAAATACCGTATATATTTTTTCAAGCCCCCCAAGTGATAGTATATTCGGCGCAATTAATGAATTTGTAACTGGTTATATTGAACCATTAGCTTTATTTTTCGTATTTTTTGCAATTATTGTGTTATTATTCCTCAGAGTATTCGATGTCGTTCTTGAAGATATAGGTTTGGATATATCTGAAGCTAAAAAAAGATTGTTTTTAGCACCGTTACTTATTATTTTATGGCTTCCATTAGCAAATCTTGTTTTGTATTTTGCATTTGGTATGACGGAGTTTATAAATAATAGTGTAGAATTCACTAGTATAGATGAGTTGGATACTTCAAGTGATGAACGCGTACTTGAGAGTGCTTCTCAGAAAGAAGGTGGAATAAATATAAGTAATTACTTCGGAGCATTATTACCTGATACCGGCGATTTAGCACCTCAATTAGCTTTTATTTCAATTTTCCTCGCATATATTGCTGCTTTACCGGCAGCACTTGTATATCTGTTTGCACTAATTGGAGCTGTTCTAAGAATAATGGGACTCATATTTTTCTACGCTCTCGGCCCAATAGGTCTTGTATTATGGGCATTTAACTGGAGAGATTTAGGCCAAATTGGAGGTAAGATTATGAGATATTTCGTATTATTCTCATTATTCCCTATTGTTGTAGCATTTATAAACTTAATGTTACCTCTAATGTTTGTACTTATGGCTGAAGTCTTAGATGGAATGATGGCTGAGATGCAGAATGATATAACTAGTGTTGCTACAGAAGGCGAAGAAGGTATAACTTCAGATGAATTAAACATGATTAGTTCTGATAAGATGCTATCTATAATATTTATCATAATTACACCCATTATGGTTGGTCTTATTCCATGGGGTATTGTTATCGGGTTTGAAAAAGCAATGAAAGTCGGTGCTGCTGCGGGTCTTGCTGCGGGTGGTGGTGCTTTACTCGCAGGGGCAGGTGCTACATTTGGTGCCGCAAAAGGAGTGTCTGGAGTTGCTGATGCATACGGAAAAGCTAGCGATAGTGTTGGGGAGTTGTCAGGAACTGCTGCAGGTGTTCACATAGCTAAATCTATGGGTCGAACTGGTGTTTCTGGAGCTAAAGATAAGGTATCTAATGCGGCATCTCGTGTTCGTGAAAATGCAGGTGCAGCAAATTATGCTATGAAGAAGAAATATGGTGAAACAACGATGAACGATGTTGAGAAATTTGCTGCAGGTGGTGTTATGAAAGATAACTTCGGAGAACTTGGTGATGGAATACATGCAGGAGCTAGTGGACACTTGACAGCTAAAAAGAAAATGGGTCTCTTACAGAACATAAAACAAGATAAAGAACTACAGGATGCACGAGGATATCCTTCTACACTAAGTTCAGGTGTGCCAATGAAAGATGGCGTTCTTGATGAAGAAAATGCAACAGAACAAGATAGATTAATCTGGGAAGATAGACAAGCTGAAATTCGTGCGGCATCTAATGAAATGAGTAATAGCGATAGAAGTGGCCGACAAAAACAAGCATTAGGTGATTATCTTGCTAAAGAAAAAGGTTATAAACAACTTGGTGGATTAAGTGAAGATGAAGCTGATGATTTAATTAGTGATGAGTTACTAGCTGAACAATATTACGAAGTGATGGGTGATAAAGATGAAGACTTATCAAACGTGTGGACACCAAGCCAGATAGAGGACTTAGATTCTTCTGCTAAAAATGTAGATAGAAAAGATGTAGAAAATGCATTTAGAGATTCAAAACCTAAATATTATCAAAATAATAGGGATGAAATTCAGGAATATTATAATGATACATACGGTGATTCAGATATAACTAATATGCAAGCTGACCACCAAGGTCATCTATATGCTGACGCAGATGTATATCAAGAGGGATTAGATGAATCATTTGATGATGAAATTATTAATCAATTAGATTTCAACGAATCAATAGATGGTGGTTTGAGTAAAGAGAAACGTCAGGAATTAGTTACGGAATGGATACAAAACGGTGGTACACAAGAAGCTATCGTAGATATATTCTCAGGGGATTTTGCCGAAGATATGAAATTTAAAAGTGATGATGTGGATGAAAGTATGGATTCCATTCAAACGGCACTAAACGAAGGTGTTAGAGAAACAGGGAAGAAACTACGGGATGAGGATTATGATGTCAAAATCGATACAGATTATATACTAAGTGAATATGATTCTGCCCGTAAAGGGGGCGACATAAAACTTGAAGATATTGATAGTAGTAAAAGAAAACTTATAAGTGATAACTTAGAAGAAAATGTTGTTGAAATAGTAGATGCAGCATTTAGTGGAGATATGGATATGAATGAAATAAGTGCCAAAATAGAAGGTACAGTATATGAAGACACGGTTAATGATGCTATAAAAAGCCGGTTGAATAATATGTCACAAGAGGTAGAATTTTCTGTTGAAGACCCAACAGCAGATTTAGATACGAAAATCAATGCTGGAGATGCTATCGATGAAAAAGCAATGAGACAAGAAATGGCTCGTGAAATAAGAAATAATACAGAACTAAATGATAGAGATATTGATAATGAAGAAATGGAATTAATGATTAATGACAGTATAGAAGCTGCAAGAGAAATAGCTGATGAATCTATGCAGGGTCTACAAGAAGATTATGTAGATGAAGTTGAAGATACAATTAAGAACTTAGATTCTAAAGAATATGACTCTATGGAGGAAGATATGAGTACGGATTTCCGTGAATTCCTCAGTTCTGTTCAACAAAGTCAAAATAGTATGTTTGAAGAATTAGATAACATTAACGATACAAATGATAGGATGTCTAAAATAAAAGAGATGAAAGAATTAAAGAATAATCATGACGCCAAATTATTCTAATCAAATTTATCTGTGAATTTGTTTGGATTAATAATATCCTCTTCTTTTTCAGAGATTTGAATATTTGCATTCACAATATCATCCATTGTCACGCCTTCAATCTGGTACATCTGTCGAATAACATTGTTTGATAATTTTTCTGACCAATCTTCAAATGGGAATTCTACATGACCATTGACGGAATTAACCATCTTTTCGGCCCCAATTTTAGATGCACGCGTATAAAATTCATCATACGCTTTAATCTTTTCTGCATCGTTGTTATCAACAGTTTGTAAATCACTAATGATATCATTTACATTATCTGTAGTTTGTAGGAAGCATCTCCACGGGTTGTATAGGTCTGGCTGTTCGCTTGGAATTTCAATTGAAACACTAATATCTAATGTTGCATTCCCATCATCTGATAGTGTGTGACCGTATTCTAGTTCATTAACTGTCGGTTTTCGGCCACTTTGTGTATCATTTCGATTCTTTGAATTCATATTATGTTCATATGCGAATGCATATTGGTCATCTCCAATTTGCATCTCTTTTTTACGTCCGATATAACGAGAGAATTTCACATACATGATTGCGGGGATGAAAAACAACAGACCCGAAACAACTGTGACACTTTGTGCTACAATAACAGATGTTGTAGCATATACGATTGCGATTCGAGATGGGAACAGGTAGAACCTACTCGATGTAGTCGGGTGAGAATGTTTATAAATTTGTTTGTATGTATGTTGTTGGAGCTTAGTAAATCCGTATGCAGCGATTCCAAGGATAATTGTTAGAATCAATACAATAGGGTTTGTAAACGCAAATGGATTAATACTGTCGAACAATCCAACGAAATTAATCGAGAGAATCAATGAGAATATAACAGCAATATATGCAACAACGTAGATATAATTCACAAAGCCTGTATTTTCATCAATAAGCTCCGTAATCTTGTCTACATCACTTTCGAATTGAATTAATGACGTAGTATATGCGCCAATCGAATAAACGAGCGTAACCATATAAACATGTAGTTGTGGTGGATTTAAAACTAGCAGAGGTACAGCAGATAAGCAAATAATCGTACTAATTTTAATTCGTGATTTTACGCTATCATTCTTAACATTCGATAACCCGTAAATCACTCCTAAACATGAAACGAGGATAAAACCGAGCATAGGAATATCATTAATATAAATCAATTCATATACATTTTGATATACATTATTCTCATTGCCGAAGATAATCGCACCAAAAAATACAATCAAAGCAAAAAATGGAAACGTTGCTAGGAAGTTTTTCACAGGTCCTTTAATCCCTTCCAAACCTTCTCCTAGTGATGGAGAAAACGTATCTAATACCATAATCACGGGATTTAATAGTAAATTAGTTACATATGTAAATACAGAGATGTATTTGTACACAACGAAATACAGTACTTTTGTAACAGATGATTTACTACTCATATTAACGTAATATTGATTACGGCCCTTAATATAACTTATGATTTCGATTTCTCAGATATTCTAAACGGTGTGGGTACATTAGATATATAGGATTATAAACATAATATTATTTAAATGAGTAAACAAGGATTATCAATAAGTACATTCATTCCAGAATCAATCGGTTCAAAAGATATCTTATTCGACAATGCTCCGATAATTGGTACGGTTGAATTTTTTGATGGTGTGATAATATTTTTCCCAGCATTTTTATTTTTAATGATGGGTGAATATATTATGCCCTCATTCTTAGAACCATATACAGTTTTATTTTCAATTTTAATTGCTATGATGGGTTCAACATTATTAATTATGAAACCGAAATATATGAGTTTATATGAATGGTTTGATATTATGAAAAATTACAATGCAAGAGAGAAAGAAATGAGTAAAAATTATACAGATGAAAATGGAAAACCTTTCAATTCTATTAGTATTGTTCCTGATGACGATACAAGAAGATTAACAAAAGTAGATAGTATATACCCGGAAAGAGATGTTGTTGAATTAGAAGATGGAACACTAGTATCTATGTTAGAATTTAAAGGTTCTAATTTAGATATGGCTTCACCAGAACAAGTAATTTCAACAGTAAACCAATATTCAAACCGGTTAAGTTCACAGCTTCAAAATAAAATTCAATTTTATATGCCAATGAGACCGATATCTCTTGAATCTACAGCACAACAATATACAAAACATAAGGACGATATGAATGTTAAAAATATAGATGACCAATTTATGGATATGTATCTAGATGATAGGATAACGTGGGTTAGAACGTTAGGTACGTCATCTTTTGTTCGTGAACAATATGTTATTGTTGCTGTTGAAGAAAATGAGATAATTCGTAATGATATGTCTACAGGTGATTCTGGTCTAAATTCAGTTCCCGGCGGTGAATTTATTCAAGATGTTATGCGCGGTTTAATGGGGAAATCCGTTGTAGACTCAAAGCAAGAGATTAAAAGAAGACAATTAAGGGAAATATCAACGCGACGTGATTCTGTTGGTGGTACATTAAATGTTGGACCGGGAAATAAATATAATATTGTTAATTATAAGAAGTGTACAGCATTAATTAAAGAATTCTGGGAAGGTGATAAAATACAAGCAGATGAGATGGATGCATTGTCTAACTCTCATGACGTTATGATTGGAGGTATTAATAATGGTGAAGAACAATGATTAATAAAATAATTTCAAAATTCAAGAACAGTAAAGAAGACGGTGACGAGAACAGTGAAGAAAATGAACTAGAGGGCGGTGTAGATGAAGAAGAAAAATTTGAAAATCAATCTTCAAATACATTAGGTGTACCATCAAAAGACCGTAAATTTAGAGATATGGTGGCTCCAACATCATTTATTGAAAAAGAAAATTATGCCCGTTCAGGGAGCGATTATGTAGAAACATTATTTATTCTTAATTGGCCATCTGAACCCGGCGTATTATATCTTGAAAAAATATTATATCAATTACCAATTAGTACAGATATTAGTATTCATGTTACACCTCGTAAAAAAGATAAAGCATTAAACGAATTAGAACGAGACCTAGAAAAAGCAAAAGCTCAATCTGGTCAAGGTGTAACGGCAGCATCTCAACAAGCACGTCAGAAGAAATTACAAACGACAAACAGAGTATATCAAGAACTGAGTGATACAGATGCGAATCTGTTTGAAATTGGTATGTATATAACAGTTCGTTCAGAAAATCCAGATGAATTAAAATTGGCTGTTGAAACGATGGTGAGAGAGCTTAGAACAAATAGACTAATGCCTGAAATTCTTAGAAAAAGGCAGAAGAAAGGGATGCAAACAGTAAGTCCAATTGGTAAAGATGAAATAAAATATAAACAACCAGCAATGAGCGGTGCTGTCGGTGCAATGTATCCATATAGTACAACAACTGTTATGGAACCGGGAGGTATTGACTATGGTGTTCATGCGGTAAATGATTCACCGTTTGTTATAAATAGATTTGAAGGTCGTGAAAACGGATATAACCAAATAACGGCAGGAAAAATCGGGTCGGGGAAGACATTCGGAACGCTTCTTGAAATACTTCGAACAAAAGCAGCATACGGTGATGATTTAATCGTATTTATGCTTGACCCTCTTGACGGTTTCAAACCGATTGTAAATCTATTAGGTGGTAAGGAAGTTACCGTTGGAGGTCGTGTTAAGTTGAATCCTATGAGACTGACAGAAACACCGCCCGAAATTGTTGAACAAACACCAGACCTTGACCCATATGGTCAAAAGAAACAGAACGTAATGGACTTTTTCGAAATGTTCTTCGGATTACAAAATCGTGAACTTGGAGATAGTAGGGATATACTTGAAACAGCTATTGACAAATCATATCGAAATAGAGGTATAGAAAAAGATATTGATACTCATCATAAACAATCTCCAACAATCACAGACTTACTTGATGTACTTAAAGATATGTCTGAAAACCCGTCAGATTATGCAGAAATAGATTCAGATAAATTAATTGATGATATTGAAAAACATTCTTCAAGATTAGTACTAGCACTTAATTCATTCTCTGAGGGTGGACAGTATGAAAATCTTGCCAAACAAACAGAACTAAATCTAGATGATGAAGATATTGTATACTTCAACTTAAGCCAACAAGAAGGGAGTGGTAATTTAGGTCTAATGATGCATCTTCTGCTTGGAGATGTTTACGAACGTGCTAAAGATACAGACAAAAAAGTGTTATTCTGTATTGATGAGGCCCACTATATAATGTCTGATGCTCGTTCACTAGACTTCTTAGAACAAGCTGTAAGGCACTCTCGGCACTATGACCTTGGTATTAATTTCATAACGCAAACATTAGAAGAATTCTTTGCACATAATGAATCTGAAGCAATTGCTCAACAATGTTCAATTCGAAGATTCCACAAATTAGAATCAGGGTTAACTGATGACATAAAGAAAATGTTGAATCTGAATGATGCTCATGTTAACTTCATTAAAAATGCAGAAGCGGGTAGTGAGGAAGCCGGTTTCTCCGAAGCTCTATATGGTGTAGATGAACATGGATATGTACCTGTTCGAATATATCCAAGTGACTTTGAGTTAGAAGCAATACAAAGTGCAGGTGGATAAAGATAGTATATACCCTACTTTTACTATAAAAAAACTAATAGGACTTGTAAACCATATTTATATTAACGAATGCCCAATATACCTGTAATCCCTGTTGATAAAAATATTTTGCAAGCTACGAATAACCTTGCAGAAAGTATGAGTGACGAAATTAATTTGATTCATGTTAATCCACCTGCACAAAGTGACGGGATGGATGCAGCAAGTGAATTTTTAGAATCTGTTCATTTTCTTGAATTAAAGAAAAGATTCCTCCGTTCTACAAAGAACGTGAGTCCCACTTGTGGGATGGAGATATGGTATGAAGATAATACTGTTAAGTTTATGTTCTATACACCATCGAAAGAGATTGAACAAGAATATAGGCAACAATTGACCGGTTATTATCCTGAGTGTGAAATTGCACAACAGACATCGAATGAAGGTATGTTTATTCGAGCAGAAGAAGAAAAAGAGGAAGCTATGGCTGTTATGAATTTTCAGTTAGCAGAACATCATTTTATGCCTTTAGCTAGTCCGGTTTCAGAAGATAGTGAACTTGAAACAGACCCGCTCAAGAGAATAATAAATGAAATTGATACGAAAGATGATACGAGATTAATGCTACAATATTTGTATAAACCTGCACCATATAGCTGGACAGAAGGACAACAATCAAACCTAGAAACAAAAGCTAAAGCTATACAAAATAAAGGTGGATTCAAAACACGTTATTGGGGATTCAAGATAGATGAAGTGGATGACCCCGGAATATATGAAACAGCAGCATCAGAAATGAGAGCGCGATTAAATAAATCAGCATATTTCTTGAATATACGACTAGCAATTATTTGTTCTGGAGAGAACCAAGAAATGGCAAAGAAAAAGTCTCAAACAAGAGCAAAAGCTGTTGTTAACACTTTAGAACATCTTTATGCAACAAGAGCAGGTCAAAAATTAGTACCAAAAAGTTACACTATAAATAAAGAAAGAAGTGCGAGAGAACTTATTGTAAATATGATTGAAAGAAATGCAGAAAATATGTATCAACCTAAACGTTTTTCACAATGGTTATGGCACAAATTAACTCCAAATAATGATATCATAGTGTTAACGGCTGGTGAATTAGCAGGACATGTTCATCTACCAAGTGAAGATGATGTTAGTACAGGAGCTATTGGATTCAGAAGTGAAATGGTTTCAGGAGAAGTTCCACCTGATGTTGAAGACTTCGAACCTGTTCCAAAAGAAGAAAGAAAAGGGTATGAAGATGATGAAATACCAGACTTAACAAGCAAAGATGAATTAGAAGGTGACTCTTCTAGTTCAGAAGATAAAGATACTCCATCAACATTATTTGATGAGGGTGGTGATTAATTATGGGTATATTTGATAAACTATTTGGGTCTGATGACCCAATTACGACAGAATTAGATAGAGTTGATAAAGGGAAGAAAGCAAAAAAAAGAGAAGCATTTGAAGATGCAAAAGGTGGAGATAATAAAGAATATGATATAGACCCAATAGATGAAGATGAATTCCCACCGGAAAATATTCTGTTTGGTGAAAAATGCTGGCCATATGAAATTGAACCAATAGACAGTCAGAAATTATCTGGTCGTGAATTATACACTATAGATGATATGAATAATATGTACATGGGCGAAGATATTCGCGCATTAATAGAAAATAGAAGATATGCTCCAGAAGATGCAACCCGAATTGGATATACAAAAGATAATGTAAAAGGTGTACAGGATGTATATATTGACCATGAGGCACTGTTCCGTCACATTGCGTTATTCGGTCAAACAGGATACGGTAAAAGTACACTAATGCGTAATATGCTTCTACAATGGATTAATGCTGGTTTTGGAATATGTTATGTAGACCCGAAAGGTGACGACTCACGAGAACTTCTTGAACAATTACCACCGCACCGTGTAGAAGATATTGTATGGGTAGAACCCGGTTCTGATAGAGATAAACAAGTTGGTTTTAACGTGTTTGATACGGCTGCTAATCCCGGTGACCCAAAGTATGAACGAGAAGTTAACAGTGTTGCTGGGGACTTTATTCAAATTCTAAAAGATAAATCTGAATATTGGGGTCCACAGATTGGTAATATTACGGAAACATTAGTTACACAGCTTATCCGTGCAGAAGATTCATTTAATCCTATTGACCTTGTAAAGATAATTACTAATGAGGATGAGATTCAATTATTCGCAGATAATTATGGTGACGAACTTGACCAAGTGTTCATGAATCGTATTGCACAACAAGATGCTGATGCGTTCGAACCAATTCTTCGGCGGGTTCGACAGTGGGTTCAGGACCGAGAAACAAGGCAAGTAATGGCTCACGCTCGGTCAAAGATAAATATATCTGAAGTTGTACGAGATAATAAAATTCTTATTGTTAATACAGCAAGTATTGAATCACCAGATACGAAGGAAATTATTATTCGAATGGTTATTGCTCGTATTTGGTCTGCTATTAGAACAAGACAAACAGCAGATGATGAAGAACCGGACCCGTTCTTCCTTTGTATTGACGAATTCGATAAGGTCATTAGTGATAATTTCGATATTAATAGTATTGTATCTCAGGCACGGAGTTTTAGACTATCTGTATTCGTTGCAAACCAGCAACCGAGTCAGCTTCCAAAAGATACAAAAACGGCATTACAACAAGTTCAGTCTCTATTAAGTTTCAATCCCGGTGGTCACCCCGGTGACGCACAAGATATAGCTCACGTACTGGGTGATGTTGACGCATGGGAACTTGGTGACTTAGATATGTATACTGTTGTAGGAAGACCATATATGAATGATGAACAGCAATCTGCTATAATTATAAATACGTACGGTGAATATCCACCATTACGTTCACAAGAAGAAGCAGATGCTATTATTGAGAAAAGTCTAGATAAATATGGTGCTGTACCAAATGTTGATACAAATCTAGAGAAATATGGTGTTAAACGATTTATTGATAATAAATCTACAGGCCATAAAGTAAATGACTCTGGTGATGCAGTTACAACAGAACAGATACTAGAATGTATATATACGGCTCAGTTACGAAATGAAACGCGAGAAATCGATGGGACAGATGATTGGGTAACGCTTGAACAAATTACAGCAGAAATTGAAAAATACGTTGGTTCAATGGCCAATGTATATGCATCAAAACTCAGTAATATATTAGAAGGTATATCTAGTAATGATGTTGAACGTAGAGTCAGTGATAGTGCATACTTTAGATTATCTGAATCTGGATTAGAAAAAGCATTCGAACCAGATACGGGTTCAGCAGCAAGTGGAGGTAAATCACCACACAGAATATTGCTTCGAAAAGGGCATACAGCATTTACAAAATTAGGATATAATGTAACACTTCCATCACAAAATGAAGGAGGACGATTACCTGACGGTATCGCAAAACCACCAATTAATCCAATGGAAGAATCAACAAGTTTCGAAGAAGCTGTTGAGAAAGAAAGAGAACTTGTTAAGTATAACCCGCGACTAGCACAACTATTCGGTGATAAAGAAGTATCTTTGGAAGCAGAATCCACTACGATAACAAGACCAGCACAAACTATTAAGAATCTTATTAAAGCTATACAAGCCAAACAACATTGTGTATTCCTAGTTAAAGATGGAACACCCAAAAATGGTGAATTTGAATATTGGGCACGCGTAGGTGAAGACATACTCACAGACCCACCATTTGTTCGAAGTGCAGATGAACATGGGAATAGAACATTCTATACTACAAACGGTAAAGTAAAACTATCTAATAAATCTACAGCACTTGTTAAAAAAGATGCAGGTCAATCATCATGGAAAGAATACGGTAAACAGTATCAAGAACCGGGGAGTGATAATATTCACTTGCGGCTTGAAACATCTAATGAAGATAAACCCGTTACTAAATTTGAAGATGCTACGGAATTAATGCGAAATCCAAGCCCTACCAAATTCCCATATAATTATTATCGTGATACAAAATCAAAAGAAACCGTAGTTAAAAATAAAGATGGAAATGTTGTTGATAAATATGATAACTTGAAAGAAATGAGAAAAGATGGAAAATATAAAGTTATTCATATGCCAATAATTCCTGATTATGAATTCCCTAATGGAAAATATCCAAGTCCAAAAGATTGGACTTTTGTTATTATTCCTGAAAGTGATGAAAAAGGACCTCAAATATATCATAATGGAGAAATGGAACCGCTTCTACCAGAACACGGTGCAAAAATTAATCCAAAAGAATTTGGAAATCTACAAATTAGTTTAGATATTGAATCACTTATTCCAGAAGAACAACTTAAAAATGACTTTGATGACCTTGTAATTGAACCGGGTGAAGATGACACAGACGGATTAATGAAAGGTCCTGAAGTAACGGAAGATAGTAAAAATATAAATGTTGAAGATTCTGGTTCAGATGACTCAGAAGTTCTTCCTGAAACGACAGGAGATAGTGGTGAGTCTAATACGTCTGATGAACCAGAAGGTACAAACCTAACAGATGTTCTAAGCGTTTCTGGAGGTAATGGAGAAGGTAGACCAGACATAGATAACGACTTGTATGAAACAAAAGAAGATAAAGCTACAAATGAAGACGAAGATGGTGAAAAATCTGATGATGATAATATAGAGGAAGATGATACAAATGAAGAGGATGAATCTGAGGATAACAAAGAAATTGATAGAACAGAAGATGATGATAAATCTGAAGAGGATGAATCTGAGGATAACAAAGAAATTGATAGAACAGAAGATGATGATACAAATGAAGAGGATGAATCTGAAAATAATAAAGAGGATGATGTTGATGATATGTTTAAATTCCCCTCAGAAAGAAATTAATCTTTAGTAAATAATTTATAGTATAAGTACAATATATATAGTATGAGTTCTGAAATAAAAAATAAAATTGCAGAGAATGGTTTAAAAGATATAGCTAGAAGTGTATTTATTTGGGGTATAGTGATATCTCTCGTATTATCACCTATATTTGTATACTTAATTTAAATACCAAAATGCCGGTAATAATTTAAGTATGGTTAATGTATGTATAATACATGTCATTTGATAGTGAAATAGCAGAACCGTCATCAGTTCGTGAAGGAAGATATTCTATAGGTATAAAAATTCTAGATACAGATATTTTACGGGGGGTTCCAAAAGGTTCAACAATTGCTGTTCTTGGAGGTGTTGAAGGAGGAAGTGAACTTATATTACATTCTCTAGCAGCAACAGGAAGAAATACAGAATATATCACAACGCTTCGTTCTGAAATAGGACTAATGGATGATATCAAACGCGTTCGTGTAGAAGATAATGTCGATGAAGATACCATAGAAGAAGCTGTAACAATTCGTGATGTGTTTCAATCCACAGATTCTTCCGGGGATATAATAAGACGGTCTTTGAGTTTAGTAGATGATGGAGGTAATTTGATTATTGATTCATTCTCCAAATATCATGATGACTCACAAGATATGATGGATTATGCTAGGAAGATTCATACAAAAACAAAAATGAATGGCGGTATAACATATTTATATTTTGCGTCATCGTATGAAGATTTAAATCGATATGAAAAAGAAATTCTTCAGATGGTAGATGGTGTATTTAATGTTAAAACAGAAATTGAAGGTGAAACCATTGAGAATAATTTATTCATTAATAAACTCAGAGGTATGCAATTACCAAAAGATAGTCAAAACCTTATATTCGGAGAAAAACTTAGTATCGATGTAACTTCAGATATAGGTTGACATCCTCTCCGCCCTGAACGGCGAAGATTCCCACGGCACCGTGCCGCTGGGTTGGGATGTTTACGGTTTGTAGCTACCACATTGGGCGGCTACTGGCTGTGCCAATCAGCCGTTACTCCTATCCCGGCATGGGATTCGGAGATACTTT
>Ga0136578_100365_pt1 | contig 15216 bp, 10 predicted proteins | sample AntDeeMetagen190_FD_104795 | JGI IMG/M metagenome (GOLD analysis project Ga0136578, IMG submission 104795) | Saline lake microbial communities from Deep lake, Antarctica - Metagenome #190 | ecosystem: Environmental > Aquatic > Non-marine Saline and Alkaline > Saline | place: Antarctica: Deep lake... | reverse complement strand
TGCTGCAGGCCGACAACTAGTGTTCGATGAGTGAGTATGGGGAGCAAAATCAGCAGTCGAGCCGCGGGGGTGGCTCGCCGGGTGCAGCCGACGGCTCGGGGGTATTGGCCGAACTCGTAGATGAGGCGGTCCTCACGGTCGACACCGAGGACGTAATCAGTGCCGCAAACAGCCGGTTCGAGATCTTGACCGGCACCGCGGCCGACGAGCTGATCGGCCGCCCGCTGTCGGCGTTCGTCGTCGAGAGCGACGCCGAGAAGCTCGGGGCCGTGCTTCGAGCCCTTCGGACCCGGGACCACGGCGAACAGACGACTATCGGGGTGAGTCTCCGAACGGGCGACGGGGAAGCCATCGCCAGTCAGCTCTCGCTGGCGGTCGTCTCCGGCTCGACGAACGGTCGTGAGACGGCCACCGAAATCGTCGGCACCGTCCGGCCGGTCGACATCGCCGACGCCGAACTGAAACGCCGCGCCAGCCAGCAGGCGGCGGTCGCCACGCTTGGTCAGCTCGCGATCGAATCCGACGACCTCGACGACCTGATGGTGGAGGCTACCCGGCTAGCCAGCGAGACGCTCGACTGCGACTACGCGAAGGTGCTTGATCTCGATGCCGACCACGAACAGCTCCGGCTCCGACAGGGAGTCGGCTGGCAAGCCGGGACTGTCGGCACTGCAACGGTCGACGCAGACACGAACTCCCAGGCGGGCTACACGCTGCTGAGCGAAGGCCCGGTGATCATCGAGGATCTCGACGCCGAAACCCGGTTTTCGGGCCCCGAACTGCTGACCTCCCACGATGTCACCAGCGGCATCAGCGTTGTCGTCGGCAGCCTCGACGAGCCGTGGGGCATCCTCGGCGTCCACGACACCCGCCACCGGCAGTTCACCGATGACGACGCCAACTTCGTCCAGAGCATGGCCAACGTGTTGGCGTCGGCCATCGATCGACACGAGCGCACACGGGAGCTCCAGCGGTACGAGCGCATCATCGAGACGGTCAACGACGGCGTCTATACGGTCGACTCGGAGGGCCGGTTCACGATGGTCAACAGGGCCTACTGCGAGCTGACCGGCTACAGCCGCGAGGAATTACTGGCTGCCGACACCTCGCTGTTGATCGATGCGTCGGTGGCCCAAGCCGCAGCGGAGCTCGAGGCCGAGCTGATGGCCGACACCGTCGACACTCCCACGATGGAGGCGGAGCTCCAGCGGGCCGACGGCGACTCGGTCACTGCTGAGGCGACGTTTGGGCTGCTTCCGAGCGACGAGGAATGGGAGCGGGTCGGGGTCGTCCGGGATATCAGCGAGCGGAAAGCATACGAACGGCAGCTCGAAACCAAGCGGACGAAGTTGGCGGCGCTCAACGAAGTGAACACGGTCGTTCGGGAGATCACGAACGCGATCCTCGATCAGTCGACACGAAGCGAAATCGAGCAGCTGGTCTGTAAATCGCTGGCAGCGTTCGACTCCTATCGGTTCGCGTGGATCGGCGAGGTCAACACCCGAACCAGAGAGATCGATCCGCTCGCAGAGGCGGGTGTCGACGGCTATCTCGACGAAACGGAGATCTCGATCGATCCGGCCGATCCGATGAGCCTGGGGCCTGCGGGGCGAGCCGTCGAAACCCAGCAGCTACAGGTCTCACAGGACGTATTTGCCGATCCCCGCTTCGAGCCGTGGCGAGCTACTGCCGAGAAGTGGGGCTACCAGTCGGTGGCCGCGATTCCGATCACACACGACGGCACGCTGTACGGCGTCCTCGGCCTGTACGCCGACGAGCCGGATGCTTTTTCGCCGGAGAAACAGGCCATCATCAAACAGTTGGGCGAGATCGTCGGTCACGCGATCGCCGCGGTCGAACGGAAACAGGCGCTGATGAGCGATATGGTGACGGAGGTCGAATTCGAGATCGGCGACGTCTTTTCGCCCGTTGAGGCGACCTTCGACGGCGAGGTCGTTCTCGACCACGTCGTGCCGGTCGGTGACGACACCTACCTCCAGTATGGGCGGACCACCCCCGAGATGGTGTCGATGCTCGAACTGCTCGAAACACGGCATCCCGCCTGTGTGTCGGCAACGATTCTGAGTGAGACCGACTCGGAACTCCGCTTCGAACTGCGTGTCTCGGAGCCGCCAGTAACGTCGCTGGTCGCCGCCGCCGGTGGATCGGTCACCGCGGCGAAAATCGAGAACAACGACCTTCGGATGACGGTCCACCTGCCACAGAGCGCGGACGTGCGGGGGCTCCTCGACCGTGTTCAACAGGAGTATTCGGCAGTCCGGCCGATCGCCCGCCGACAGGTCGATCGGTCCGAAACGACGACCGAACAGATCATCAATACGTGGACCGATGATCTCACCGACAGACAGCGTGCCAGCCTCGAGGCCGCCTACTTCGCAGGCTTCTTTGAGTGGCCACGCGCTAGCTCGGGCAAAGACCTCGCCGCAACGATGGACGTCTCGTCGGCGACGTTCCACCAGCACCTCCGTGCGGCCGAACGAAAACTGTTCAAAATCCTCCTGGATGACCCCGAAACGAAGCCAACTCTCTCACAGTGAGCGCCCGTCGATCACTGATCGCCGAGTACTGCAGCAATTTTTAACAGTCCGACAATCAGTCGAGTTCCGCCAGCAGGGTGTGGACGTAGATCGTCTGTAACATCCCCGCCGAGGCCCCGCGGTCGAACACGAGTCCGTCGGTCGACTGAACGTGATCGAGCACACCCGCCGAGGCGTGGTCGGGGGCTGCACTCAGCCCGCAGTTGTCGGCGGCGACCCACTCCATCACGCGCAGGTCGGATTTGCTGTCGCCCATCACGAGCACGAACGGATCGTCGACGCCCACTACGTCAAGTGCGGCCTCGACCCCGGCGGCCTTGTTGAGTTCCAGCGAGCCGATTTCGGCGGCATCGGCGTGATAGTAGGCAACGTCGATCCGGTCGAAGATCGACCGGAGATCGTCAGGAACATCACTCACGCTGCAGTCGGGCAGCGCGTCTTCGCCCGCCAGCACGTCGTGGATTTCGGGGTCCGCGTCGGCGTAGTAGGCGCGGGCTACCGCCGGTAGCGAGTGGCTACCGTCGACAGCCTCGGTGTCGACGGCGATGCCGATGGCCTTCGCTAACAGATCAATCAGGTAGACGAGACCGGCGTCGATAACCTCGGCTGCGCGCTGGCTGCCGGTCTCGAAGTTCGGCTTGAGCGTGATGTTGAACTCGTTGCCCTGGAGGTGACAGCCGCGGCGAAGCTCCGCGGGTGCCTCGGGCAGTACCCGACTCCGAACTGAGTCGAAGACCTCCTGGATGTCGGCGTCAAGCCCGTCGTAGAGCAACTGTTTGGTCTCCGAGCCATGCCCGGGTGTGAAGACGCCCGTCCCGGCCTCGTAGACGATACTCAGCTCGCCGGAGTGGACGATCTCGCTGCCCAGTCCCTGGATCATGAATCCTTTGACGTTTTCGAGCGTCTGGCCCGTACAGATGATGATCGGTACCTCGGCCTCGTGAAACTCGATCAGGGCGTGGAGCGTCTCTCTCGGGATCTCGTTGTCGGTCCCACCGGCCGACCGGAGCGTTTCGTCGACGTCTAAGACGAGCGCGTTGACCGCACGGTCATAGCGACTGTGGAGATCGAGCGCAGTAAAGGCCTGATCGTGATCCACACGGGCGGCGATCTCGGCGAACGTCTCGCCCTCGGTGGGGTCGCTGTCGGTGAAACTGGCGGCGATTTCGGCCTTCAGTCGCCCGAGTTCGTCGGAGGCCTCCTCCCAGTGGGAGAGCGCGACCGGCGAGTCGACTGGGGGAAACAGATCGACGAACCGCTGGTGAGCCCGCAGTGTCTCGGTATCGAACGCCTCGTAGAGTCGGTTGAGGCGGTCGTAACGTTGGGGTGCCATGCTGAAACTCCCTACCACGGATATAAGAGCGAATCGACCCACGAAATTATGTACTGTCTCGTGACAGGTTCGCGGCTCGGCCGACCGCAGCCGACACGGCCTCCGAACTCAGTTTCGACAACGGAACCGTCTTGCCGTCGGTCTCGGCGGCAATCGTCGGCACCAACCCACCCCGCTCGCCATCGCCTGCGTCGACGATCACGACCTCGGCCCCACTCGCCGCTAACTGCCGAGCGGCCTGTCGGGTAGCCTCGGTCGGACTCCCCTCGGCGACGTTCGCTCGCCCGTCTGTCACCAGGACGACCACACCAAGGGAGGCGTCGGTGCCATCGATGACCTGTCGAGCCGTTATAAGCCCATCCGGAAGCGGCGTCCGGTCTCCGGTCGGCAGCTCTTTTAATTGTCGCGCCGCCAGCGAGACGCTCCGGGTCGGCGGCAGCAGCACCTCGCTCTCTTCGCCGCCGAAGGCGACGAAGGCGACCTCGTCGCGCTGCTGGTAGGCATCCTGGAGCAACTCCAGGACGACCCCTTTGGCGGTCTCCATTGCGGGGGCCATCGAGGCGCTGGCGTCGACCGCGAACACGATGGTGGCGGCGGTCTCCCGCTGGCGAACCGACTGGCGGAGGTCGTCGCGCTCGACGCGGTCGTGGCCGCCCGTCGCGGCGGCGCGAACAGAGGCCGCGGCGTCGACTGGCCCGTCACCAGTAGCCTGCTCGGTCCGAACGCGGGTTCCACGGCTCCCTGTTTGGGTGCTGCGGCCGCGTCGACCCGACTGCGCCGACGCCGAATCCATCGCCGACTCATCGCTGTCGATCTCCGGTGCCTCGCTGTCACCGATGGCGGCGCGCTGTTGGCCGGGAACGAGCGGTGTTCCCTCGGTCTCCTCGTCGCCATCATCCGGCGCGCCATCCTCGCTGGATTCGTCAGCGTCGCCACGCTCCGAGTCGGTCGACTCACTCCCACCGTCGTTTCGGTCGCCCGTCTCTGGGCTGCCCGCTGCCCCACCGCTGTCGTTTCCCTCCTCGCCACCCGCTCTACTGTCCGACTCGGTCTCGGTCGACTCGCCGTCGGCCTCGTCTTCGGTCGGCTCCGGCTCGTCACCGGACGACTCGTCGCCGTCACTCTCGTCTGTCTCAGAATCGGTGTCCTCGCCGTCATCAGTCTCCGAATCTGCCTCGTCCTCGTCGTCGAAGAAATCGTCTAGGAGCTCGTCGGGGTCGGGTGGCTCCTCGAAGGGCTGGCTCTGGAGGCGATGTGGCAGGGTGTAGCTGGCGGCCTCCTGGACGTCCGATTCGATGACTTTCGGGCGGCCGTCCAAGGCAGCCAGTGCGATCGCCGCCCGCGCGGTGGCAATGTCGGCACGGTGGCCGTCGACGTTGGCCTCGGTACAGAGGTTGGCGATCGTTCGCTTGAACTCCGTTGGGAGCGAGACGGTACCGATTGACTTGCGGGCATCCTGGAGCGACTCGCGGAGGGCGGCGCCCTCCTCGGCGAACGCCTGGCGACTGGCCTCCTCGTCGGCAGCACCGAGCGCGCGGTCGATGATCGCGACGCGCTCGTCGAGGTCCTGGCTCCCGGTGACGGTCGCCTGGAGATCGAAGCGATCCCTGAGTTGAGGCCGCAACTCGCCCTCCTCGGGGTTCATCGTCCCGATCAGGGTGAACTCGGCGGGATGCGAGACGCTGATCCCGTCGCGCTCGACGGTGTTGATCCCGCTTGCGGCGGCATCCAGGAGGACATCAACGAGGTGGTCATCGAGGAGATTGATCTCGTCGACGTACAGCACCCCGCGATTCGCCCGCGCGAGCAGGCCGGGATCGAACTCGGCCTCGCCGGCCATCGCCTCCTGGATCGAGAGCGTGCCGACCACGCGGTCCCGCGTGGCTCCCAGCGGCAGTGTCACCAGCGGGAGCGGCCGCGTCTCGACCGGAAGCTCGTCGGCTGGCCGCGCCTGGCAGTCCGCGCACTGTCCCGTGCGGTCGTCGGGATCGCAGCCGTAGGGGCAGTCAGCGACGACTCGCTGGTCACCCAATAGGTCGACCAGTCCCCGCACGGCGGTCGATTTGGCGGTTCCTTTCTCACCGGTAATTACCGCGCCGCTGAGGTCGTCGTGGGCCGCAGCAAGTAGAAGAACCTTTTTAAGATCAGGTTGCCCCACGATCGCGGGGAAGGGCACTGTCGACGGCTTTTTGCTCGCGGGATCTGCAACCATACTTGCGCTAATACAATAGAGATTTATAAATATGACACGGATCGGCCTCTATGCGGCAACTGAAAACGAACTCGGCTCCGTCCAGCGGGCGGCGGGCCGGCTCGATGGAATCGATCTCGTCGTTCGCTCGGAGAGCGACCTCGACGAGCAGACGGACGTTGAAGCCTTCGTCGACGACTGCGAGGATGCGGCGGCGGTCTGTTTCTGGCTCCACGGCGGCGAGGACAGTATGCCCGGCTACGCCTACGCAGTCGAGCGACTCCGCGAGTTGGGCGTCCCCCTGATCGTCAAGGCCACCGGCGATGCTTTCGCCCTCCAGGACACCTCTGTCGCCGACTCGGACCGCGATCTCGTCTGCGAATATCTCGAACGGGGCGGGACGATCAACATCGAGAACTGCTGTCGGTTTCTGGCCGCCGAGTACGGCGGCAAAGGGATCGAGTACGACGAGCCGACCGAACTCCCGACCGAGGGCGTCTACCATCCCGACCATCCAGGCGTCGGCTACGAGGAACTGCTCGATACATTTGATCCAAACGCACCGACGGTCGCGGTCTGGTTCTACGAGTCCCATTGGACTCATGAGAACACGCGCTACGTCGACGCCCAGGTTCGGGCACTCGAATCCAAGGGCGCGAACGCGCTGCCGATCTTCTGCAACCCAGCGGCCGACGAGTCGGGCCAGGAGAACGCCGAGTGGGTGACTGACAACTGGCTCCTGGAGGACGGCGATCCGATCGTCGATGCCGTCCTCTCCTCGTTCATGTTCTCGCTGTCGATGGACGAACGCGGCCGGTCGGCCAGCAGCGAGGGTGACAGCGCCGAGGATGTCTTCTTGGACCGACTCGGCGTCCCCGTCCTCCAGACGATCACGACCATGCGCTCACGGTCCCGCTACGAATCCAGCGACACCGGCGTCATGGGGTTCGAACTCGCCTTGTCGGTCGCCCTGCCGGAGTTCGACGGCAACGTGATCACCCATCCGATCTCCGGCAAGGAGCGGATGGACGACGACGCGGGGATCGGCACTGCACCGAAGCAGCATTTCCCCATCGAGGATCGTGTCGATCACGCCGCCCGGCTCGCGGTCAACTGGGCGAACCTCCAGGACACCCCCAACGAGGACAAACAGGTCGCGGTCGTCCTCCACAACTACCCGCCGAGCGACGACGGGATCGGCACCGCCTTCGGCCTCGATTCGCCGGAGAGCACGATCAATCTCCTGGAGGAACTCGGCGCTCGCGAGTACGATCTCGGCGGCTCGATCCCCGACTCCGGCCAGTCGCTGATCGAGACGCTGACGAGCCAGCTCACACTCGACAACCGGTGGGTCGCACCCGAGGACGTCCGCGAACGCTCGGTCGACGTCGTCTCCACGGACCAGTACACCGAGTGGTTCGAGCAGGCTGACGAGCGGTTCCAGGAGAACATCGTCGAGGAGTGGGGCGAGCCGCCGGAGCGACCCTTTGCCATCCCCGGCGCGGAGTTCGGCAATGTCCTCGTGACCGTTCAGCCGCCACGTGGGTTCGGGATGGACCCCTCGAAGGTCTACCACGATTCGGATCTCCAGCCGCCACACGATTACTACGCCTTCTATAACTGGCTCCGCAACGCCTTCGAGGCCGACGCCGTTGTTCATCTCGGTACCCACGGCTCACTTGAGTGGCTACCGGGGAAAACCGTCGGCCTCAACGGTGCAAGCGCGCCGGATCAGCTGATCGGTGACCTCCCCAATATCTACCCCTACATCGTCAACAACCCCGGCGAGGGAACCCAGGCCAAGCGGCGCTCGTATGCCGCGATCGTCGACTACCTCACGCCAGTCATGGCCAATGCGGGCACCTACGACGAACTCAGTGAGTTGGAGGAGCTCGCTAATCAGTACCGCGAGGCCGGGATGGAAGACGCTCGCGAGGATGACGGCGACCATCTCGAAGACCTGATTCGAAGCCGTGTCGACGAACTCGATCTGGCCGTCGAACTCGGAACCGCAGGCACCATCGACGAGCGGATGGAAGTCCGCGGTCCCGACGAAACGGGGTCGACGCTCGCCGAGGGAGCAGTCGAGGGCGACGAGCTCTCGATCGACGACCTGGTCGAACGCATCCACGAGTACCTCACCGACGTGAAGACGACCCAGATCCGGCTGGGTCTCCATACGATGAGCGAACCCCCGGCCGACGACCGACTGGTCGAGTATCTGGTCGCGCTCACCCGCCTCGAAAACGGCGACACGCCGAGCCTCCGGGAGAGCGTTGCCGGTGTGTTAGGCGTCGACTACGACGCCCTGCGGAACCGACCCGGCGCGTACGACGCGGCGTTAGGCATGACCTACGCCGAGGCTGCCGACCACGTCCAGGAGACGAGCGTCGACCTGATCCGGACGCTCGCTGAACACGAGTTCGACGTGCCCGACTCCGAACGGGAAGCACGCGCGATTCGGAACGAATCGCGAGACGGAGGCGGCGAAGCCGCCGGAGCCGGACCAGATGACGAGGTCAACGTCAATCTGCTCGTCGTTGATATCGACACTCTCGGTGATGGTCGAGCCAAATCCGGCGCGCACAACGACCTCCGGGAGGCACTCGCGTTCATCTGCGAGGAAGCCGCACCCAGAGTCCAGGAGGCCGAAGCCGAAATCCCCCGAACTGCCGACGCGCTGAACGGCGAGTACGTCCCGCCGGGCGGCTCCGGCGCGCCGACGCGCGGCGGTGTCGACCTCCTGCCGACTGCACGGAACTTCTACACGCTCGACCCACGGAAGGTGCCAGCCAAATACGCCTGGCAAGTGGGCCGCAACGTCGCCGAGGGCGTCCTGGATCGCCACCACGACGAACACGGCGCGTACCCCGAAGAGATCGGTGTCGTTGCGTGGGGGACGCCGACGGTCAGGACGAAGGGCGAGACCATCGGCCAGGTGCTGGCGATGATGGGCGTCAAACCGGAGTGGACCGAGGCCGGGCGGATCGACGACGTGGAGCCGATTCCGCTCGACGAACTCGGTCGGCCACGAATCGACGTGACCACACGCGTCTCGGGGCTGTTCCGGGATGCCTTCCCCACGGCGGCAGGTGTCATCCACGACGCCGTTGCGGCAGTGGTCGATCTCGACGAACCGCTCGACATGAACTATATTAAAAAGCACGTCGAGGAAGACGCCGAGGAACTCGAAGCCGACGGGCTCGACGCCAAGGAGGCCAAAAGCGCGGCGACCAACCGCGTCTTTACCACGCGGCCCGGCGGCTACGGCGCGGGGACGAACAAGGCCGTAGACGAGGGCAACTGGGAGGACCGCTCGGATCTCGCGGATGTCTACGTCCAATGGGGCGGCTACGCGATGGGCAAGCGCGGCAACGTGAGCGACGCTCACGAGAGCTTCGAGCGCCGCCTGTCGAGTGTCGACGCCACGGTCAAAATCGAGGATACGATGGAGCAAGACGAGTTGGACTCCTCGGACTGGTATGCCTTCCACGGCGGCTTTATTTCCGCAGTCTCGGAGATTTCCGGCAGCGAACCTGCCTCGTACATCGGCGACTCCTCGGACCCCGAGAACGTCTCGGTGTATACCAACGAGGAGAAAGTCCGCAAGGCGATGCGGGCCCGCGTGCTCAACCCGGAGTGGCTCGATTCGATGGAGGAACACGGCTACAAGGGTGCGGGTGACCTCTCGACGACGGTCGACGTGGTCATGGGCTGGGATGCCACCACCGGCGTCATCAGCGATACGCTCTGGGAGGACGTCGCCGACAAATTCGCCTTCGACGAGGACCGCCAAGAGTGGATGCGGGACGTCAACCCGTGGGCGCTCGAATCGATTTCTGACACGCTCCTGGAGGCAATCGAACGCGACCTGTGGGATGCAGACAGCGAGACGGTCGACCGACTTCGGGATATTAATCTCAGCGTCGAGGGCGACCTCGAAGCGCGTGCCAGCGCCCCGGCCGCGGAGGTCTCGGATGACTGAGCACGGGACCGAGGCCAACGACTTCGAGGCTGAGTACGCCGACCTCGGGGCGACGACCCAGGAGGCGATGGAGATCGCCGAGACGAGTATGGATATCGTTCGGCAGTTCGTCCCGGACGAGACGCTGGCCGACCGCGTTCGACAGAAATCGGTCCACTCGATGGGCGACATCGAATTTCAACACCTCCTGCGGTTTACCGGCACTGACGAGAACGGTGAGCCGGATACCGACGCGCCGATTCGAGCCGGAGCCGCGGCGGTACTTCGGGAGTCGACGATCGTCACCGATATTACGATGTCGAAAGCCGGGGTCACGGGGCGGGGCCACAACTGCGAGAAACGCAAGGCGATCGGCAACGGCGCGGAGCTCGCGGAAAAAACGGGGATGACCCGGACTGCGGCGTCGGTCCTGGAGCTCGACAAACGCGGCGTTTACGACGACGCCATCGCGGTGATCGGCAACGCCCCGACCGCGGCATTCGCACTCGCTGACTGCATCGAAAACGGCACCCGACCGGCCGTCATCGTGGCCACGCCGGTCGGCTTTGTCAAAGCCGTCGAAAGCCGCCAGCGGATCCGAGAAGTCGCCGCCGAGTTCGACGTGCCCGCGATTACGAACGTTGGGCGACGCGGCGGCAGTGGCCTCGCGGCCGCGCTGACGAACGAGCTGATCCACGTCGCCAAAGACGTGCGGACCGGCGAGTTGGAGCTAGATCTCGGCGTGGAGGCCGACCTGTGAGCGACTACGATCTCGATTCGGGCCCCGATCCGGCGACGGTCGCGGCAGCCGCGGCCGAAGACGACATCGACGAGTCGACCGAGCCCGTCTATGCGGTCGGCATCGGTCCAGGAAGCCTGGAGTATCTCACGCCCCGTGGTCGGAGGGCCATCGAGGAAGCAGACGTCATCGTCGGCTTTTCGACGGTCGTCGATTTTATTACTGATCTCACCGACGCTGACCTGCTGACCTGCGGCTACAAAGACGAACGCGAGGCGCTGACCACCTTCGCAGACCGCGTGGCCGACGGCGAGCGCGGAACAGCCGTTTTGATGGGCGATCCGAACCACTCGGGCTATCAGTTCGTCGGGAAGGTCCAGGACGGTGTCGACAAACCAGTCTGCGTGATTCCAGGGATCTCGTCGCTCCAGATAGCCGCGAGCCGTGCCCGGACGCCGATGGAGGACACGGAGTTTGTCACGCTCCACAAGAGCGGTGACATCACGCCCGGATTAGATCGTCTGATAACCTATGTCGGCGATCGGCATCTGCTCGTCCTGCCGCGACCGTTCGACTGGATGCCCGGCGATATCGCGGCCAACCTCCTGGACCATGGAGCCGATCCCGAGTTGGACGCGCTCGTACTCGAAAAACTCACCCACGACAAGGAGTCAGTCAGTCGCTTCTCGCTGGCCGAATTGGCCGAGCACGCTGGCGGTTCGGGAGCCGACGACACGCCGTTTTCTGATCTCTCGGTGCTGGCGGTTCGACGGACTGAACCGCAGGTCGACCAACGGAGCGAGCAATGAAGGGATTCGTCGTCGGCGGCGTGAGTTCGGGTGTCGGCAAGACGGTCGCCACGCTGGCGCTCATCCGCGCGCTCGACGAGGCGGGCCACACGGTCCAGCCAGCCAAAGCCGGGCCCGACTTCATCGACCCCAGCCACCACGAAGCGGTGGCGGGTCGGCCCTCCAGGAGCCTGGATCTATGGCTCGAAGGCGAGGAGGGACTGGCCCGCAACTACGCCCGCGGCGAGGGCGACATCTGCGTCGTTGAGGGTGTGATGGGCCTCTATGATGGCGATGGCTCCAGCACTGCGATGGTGGCCGAAGCACTCGATCTGCCGGTGGTGCTGGTCGTTGACGCCAAGGCCGGGATGGAAAGCGTCGCCGCCACCGCCTACGGCTTTCGAGAGTATGCCGCCGCCATCGGCCGCGATATCGACGTGGCGGGGATCATCGCCCAGCGAGCACATGGCGGTCGACACGAGCAGGGCATCCGTGATGCACTCCCGGAGAGCATGGACTACTTCGGGCGAATCCCACCCTCGTCGGATCTGGAAATTCCCGACCGGCATCTCGGCCTCGAAATGGGCGCGGAGGCTGCCCTGCCGCACGACGCGCTCTCGGAGGCGGCCCAGCATCTCACAACTGAGCGGCTGGTCGATGTTGCGCGCGAGCCGCCGCAGGTCGACACACCGACACCCTCTGGGGAGCCGACCGGCGCGACGGTCGCGGTCGCCAGTGACGCCGCCTTCTGCTTCCGGTATCCGGCCTCGATCGAACGCCTCCAGGAGCAGGCGACGGTCCGGACCTTCTCGCCGATCGCTGGCGATCGGGTGCCCGACTGCGACGGGGTGTATCTCCCCGGGGGCTACCCCGAACTTCACGTCGAGGAGCTGGCGTCGACCGACACGCTCGCCGAACTCGGCGAGCGGGCCAGCGACGGCCTGCCGGTCTTCGGCGAGTGCGGCGGCCTCATGGCGATGAGCCAGTCGCTGACCACAGCCGACGGGGTGACCTGCCAGATGGCCGGTATTCTCCCGGCAGACGTCGAGATGCAGGACCGGTATCAAGCGCTCGATCACGTCGAACTCGAAGCCACCGCGGGGACGTTGACCGCACAGTCGGGCGAGTCGATCCGGGGCCACGAGTTCCACTACTCGAAGGCCTCGGTCGACTCGGATGCCCGATTCGCCTTCGAGACCGTCCGCGGCGACGGGATCGACGGCGACCACGATGGCCTCCTGGAGTACGACTCGCTTGGCACCTACGCCCACGTCCACCCCGAAAGCGGGGCGTTCGATCGGTTCGTCGACCGCCTTCGATAGCCGACCGGCGTCGGGGTTCCCGAATCGGGGACAGTCTGCAACCATCACAGTATTTGTCGGCCGTATAGCGGCAGTATACCGCGAACATCCCCTCGTTTTGGGTTGTTCTACTCACGTATTCGGAAGAGCAAACGCAGATCATGTCGTGTGTTCACTCATCACCCGCTTCGGAGGGTGACAGTATCGATGAGTCGTCGACTCATCATCACGGAGGAATTCAAATGTCGACAGAACAAACAGTAACAGAACAACAGGAAACACGTGTCGGCTTCGGGTCGGCGCTCGGGACTGGATCGCTGTTGATGGCGCTCGCCGGTGTCGCCTTTATCGGCTACGGGATCGTCTTTCTCGTGTTGAACTTCGTCGGAGGCGGGTTCGAACTCGGAGTGAGCCAGCTCGGTGGACTGACGCCAGCAGCGTTGGATCCGACGGTCGCCTTCTACATCAGCCACCTGCACGTCGCGACGGCAGGCTTCATCATCTCGACGGGGATCGCCGTAACCGCCCTCTCGTGGTTCGGCGTCCGCAGCCAGCAGCTGTGGGCGTGGGCCACTGCCATCGTCGTCGCGGTGACGGGGCTGGCAATCGCGCTACCAATGCACTATATGGGCGGCTTCGCCCACGACTGGCTGACCCACCTCGGGCCGATCTACCTCGCAACGGCCGTCTTCGTCGTCGGCATCGTGCTGGCGTACAAAGGAATGAATACAACGGCGTGAGAACCCGTTTGGGACCCTATTTTTATACTGACGAACCGACAGCGCGAGCGAACTGTACTGATAAACCGGGGTATATCATCATCTATTTGCTCGATGATATTTATGAGGCGGCAGTCCGTATCAATGGCTGTATGAGTTCCCTTCAGTCGGTGACACAGCGCGTTTCGACGGCACTCCAGCGGAGTTCCTACCTCGCAGCCACGGTCGCGGTCGTGATCGCCGCCGCCAGTGTCGGCTACGGGCTGACCAACAACGACCTGCTGACGGCGCTGGGCGCACTCCTGATCGTCCCGAGTATCGTGCTGCTCTACGAGATCGGCAGCCGGGAGCGGAGCGGGGAGTTCGACGGAACGCGGCGCCAGACCAACTGAGTCGAGCGATTGCGGTTCCTATTGTCGACCGGCGCATACACTGCTGGTCGATTGTATCAATGGTCCGCGCCCGTTTTGTCGAACCGTCGGTGTGTTTTGCTGAACGGAAACGAAAACCGTAGTGGAGACGCCCGGAGAGAAGAGAGAGCCGTTATTTCGTTATTTCAGTCGTTCCTGGAGGAACGACGGATGGGCGGCGGTCACGCCCTCGATATCGAGGATGTCGTCGCTGATCACGTCGCCGAGGGCGTCGCCGTCCTGTGCCCGGACCTCAGCCATCAGCATATGGTCGCCCGAGGAGGTATATAAGGCCTCGACCGAGTCGAGGCTCTTGAGCGCGCGGGTGGCCTCGACGTACTGTTCGCTGGCGACGTCGATGCCGACCATCGCGATCGATTGCGAGGAGAGTTTCTTCGGGTCGACGTCCGCCGAATACCCCACGATCACGCCATCGGATTCGAGTTTTTGAATGTATTTGCGGACCGTCGGCTTCGAGACCTCCGCCCGGTTGGCGATCTCGGAGTAGGAGGCCTGTGCGTCGTCCTCCAAGACAGAGAGAATACGATCCTCAGTCGAGGTGCTACTCATGCGTATATATTTTGCTCCAACGAAAAAATACCTTGCGAACGAAAAAGGGTTTTCGCGCCGTCGAAACCGAGGGGCCGCAGTCGTCTATTTGTGCTTATCGAGGAACAGGTCAGCCGATCGCTCCCACTCGTAGGAGTCGTCGAAGTAGCGCTCGGCCAGCGGTTCCTCGGGCATCTCGCCGATCGCACGTTTTTCTTCGCCGTACGATGGGCGGTCGTTGTCGACATAGAGCCGGCCGGTCAGGACCTTCCCTTCGTGGAGGGCCTGCTCGGTCTCGGCCATCATGTCGGCGGCCTCACGTCGGTCCGTTGGATCGAAGTCGTAGTCGTCGGACTCGTTGACGTCGATGTAGGGGACGTACTGTCGGGCGTCCTTGTTCCAGGTCGGACACTGGGTGAGGAAGTCGATGTGCGCGAAGCCGTCGTGCTCCATCGCCTCGACGATGATCTCTTTGGCCTGGTTCGGGTTGACTGCCGCGGTCCGTGCGATGTAGGACGCACCCGAGGTCAGACTCAGCGACAGCGGGCGAAGCGGCTCTTTGGCGCTGCCGTGTGGCTGGGTCTTCGACTTGTGACCTTTCGGGCTCGTTGGCGAGGTCTGGCCCTTCGTGAGGCCGAAGATCTCGTTGTTGAACACGATGTAG
>Ga0136578_100335_pt1 | contig 16176 bp, 16 predicted proteins | sample AntDeeMetagen190_FD_104795 | JGI IMG/M metagenome (GOLD analysis project Ga0136578, IMG submission 104795) | Saline lake microbial communities from Deep lake, Antarctica - Metagenome #190 | ecosystem: Environmental > Aquatic > Non-marine Saline and Alkaline > Saline | place: Antarctica: Deep lake... | reverse complement strand
GACACCGACACCAACACCAACTCCCACACCGACACCGACCGCCACGCCGACACCGACACCAACACCAACTCCCACACCGACACCGACCGCCACGCCGACACCGACACCAACTCCACCGCCAGAGCCTGCAGACTTTGGACTACGTGTTGTCGGGACAAACTCGCCCGTTGCTAACGGGGATACAGCGCAGGTAACCGTGGAGGTCACAAACAGCGGTGATCTGCAAGAAACGCAGACAATCACGGCAAGTAGATTGATCTTTGGATTCATTCCAATCGAGGTGGCCAGTCAGGATATCACACTTGCGGCTGGTGAAACGAAGACTATCACACTCGAATGGACTGCTCGGAATAGGCTGTTCACACCGGACACTGTGGAAATTGCGAGTGACGATGACAGCGCAACCACCACCGTTGCTATTGAGGGACGATGAACTCCGGTAGATGTTGCCAATTGATAGATTTCCAGCTGAACAGCTAATCCACTGTCTCGAGCAGTTAGACGAATACTTGAGCGCGTCGTTGCCACCGTTCTTCCGTGGCCCCGATACGTGAGTCTCGTGGCACTGTCTTCCGCCAGATCGCCCAGTTATCCTCCGTCGACTGGCCAACCTACGCGTCTAGCCTGCTGTTTGATCGCTTATCTCTCCCCGCACTAGAATCAGACATTCGCCTCGTTGCGGAAACATGGTTCCACCACGACGAACACGAGGCCATCGAATCATTCATCCACGCGGTGCCGCTCGCATACGTCCAGTTCGATCTCCATGACCGATACGCGGGCTCGACGAGCTACGAGATGGAGACGCTATTTTGGCTGTTCCTGCTGAAAGAAATCCACGGCTGGGACCACGAAACTGCCCTCGTCGAGTACCTCACCCAGCACCCTGATTTCTGCGAACAGATCGGCCTGGAGTCGGTACCGAATCAGCCCACACTGTGGCGCAGCTGGCACAAACGGTTCACTGCGGGCCTCCAAGATACTGTCGAGACAGCAGCTCGAACGATTCTCATCAAAGCCCAGAACGCGGGGGTCACGGTCCCACGTGAGCCAGAACGGCAGAGCCGCAGATACGGTGGGGATAGCCAAGAATCGAATCTTGATGACCAGACCGTATTAGAGCGAGCAGAGACGGTCACTGACCAGGTGAGTCGCGTTGCGTTCCCAGCGTTCTCACTGGACCGTGGCGAGGGCTGTGAGATCCACGAGAACGCCTACTGGGATCTCCAGACGTATCTGGGCCTCCGTGAGAATTTGGCCGTCAACGAAGGCGCTCGGAGCTTCATTCACGAATCTAATCGGGAGCGGACACCGCTCGGCCACGCCCATCGCGAGCATATACGCGACCTCTCCATCGAGCAGATACGCGAGATGTACCGCTAAGCCGCTGGCCAACTGCTAGACCGGGTAGCAGAGACAGAGGAGTTCTTCTGGGCCGGCATTGTCGCCATCGACATCACCGAGGATGATCCCTTCACGGGCGATAGGGCGGACCACGAAGACGAAATTATCGGCACGAAGGAGAAAAACGAGGAGTACGCCTACCAGTGGGCAACCGTCCAACTGGTCGGGAATGCCGTCCCAATCGTCTTAGATGCGCGCCCAGTTCGGAAAGGCGACACACGTAAGGAGATCGTCGAAGACCTCTTAGACTCGGCAGAGAATCTCGTTCACGTCGATAATGTGCTGATGGACCGGGAGTTCGACAGCCAGCACATCCTCGAGATGCTGAGTCAACGCGGTCTGTCCTACGTGGTGCCCAAACGGATGCAGACCAGCGAGAAAGCCCAGGCCAAGCGTCTTCTCAAGCGGGGAACAGACCGGTACGAGACTGATCGAAAACTGCATCTCGGCGACAACGAGTGGCACTCGACGACTTTGATCTACCGACGGAAAGAGAACTCCGAACACACCGATCATCAGCAGTATTCGGTGTTCATGACGAATCGGAATAGCGGGCTCCTTACTGAGTCCAAAGAATCCGGAACTGCTAGAAGCAATCTCGGATCACGGCCCTGAAAGTATTCGTGAGGCTGCTGAACTTGTCGACCGAGACTACAAACAGGTCCATCGGAATCTCACCGAACTCGAATCGATCGGTGTTATTGAGTTCGAGGGGGGCGGCTCCGGGTAGGCAAAGAAACCGTTGTTGACCTACGATGGGCTCGAAATTGATATCCCGTTAGCTGGATCGTGTGATACTGTCGGTGCTGCTGCACCGTGACAGTTGCTCGAGCATCCGTCTTTAGCTAAAACTGATAGTGATTGGATTGCAATTCCCTTCACCATGAAGGGGTAGTTCACGCACTGGCTGGTGTCGTATCGATACTATCTATGAGCGGGTAATCGATGTGCATCTCAATACGGTCGAAGGGCACAATGGGCTGCATCGCTCCGCTGGGGCCGCCGTCTTCCAGCTGGATGATCCCGAGGACCTCCAGATGCTTGAGATCCGAGTGGACATCGGAAACATCTCGGTCGACAAGGCGGGCGGCCTCGCGCATACTTTGAGGGTTCCCTTCAGCAATAGATTGGATGAGTTCCAGGCGCAGGGGTGTGAGGCTGTCGACGAGATCGTTGTAGCTCCCGAACTGGATAACTGTCTTCTCGTCGTGATCACTTTGCTCACCAGCTTCAGCATCTCGCACGAACTGAAGCGTCTCTTCTCGGAGCTGTTCTCGGTCGCCGACGGTGATGTGGAGCGTGGTCATGAGTGTGTGGTGTGGGTGGTCAGTATGGCCGTTTCGGGCCGCCGTCAACGGCGTCCCAGTATTCGTCCGCACTTGCCCAGAACTCGAGGAGGCGTTCCTCCATACCTGGGAAGGCAACATCATCGACATCGCCGGCTGCGGTGTGGTGTTCGTAACCTTTCGTGTCCTCGTGCGCGTTGTCGTACCTGACGAGCGGCAGATCTTCGAGTGTGCCCAGATGGAGCGTGTACTTCCAGCCTGAGGGATAGGTTCCCGTATCGTCAGTCCGCCGGATAACGACGTTCTCGACAAGTCCGGATTCCACATGGGTATACTGGAAGGTTTGCTCTGTGGGCATCCACTATCTGTTGGTCTGTTCCCCAACAGCCTAAGTCTGTTGGGCTATCTCCCAACATAGAAGCGACCCTTTCCAGTGAATCTGCGTATCGTAGCCGGCTAAGAACCCTCGTGGACAGTGATAACTGGAACAGGGGCTGAGCGGACCGTCTTTTCGGCGACACTGCCGAGGAGAATTCGATCGACGCCACGGCGGCCACTGGACCCCATCACGACAGCGTGGATATCACTCGTTTCAATATATTCTTTGATCACCGCTGCAGGCGACCCATGTTCGACGTTCGTTCGGACATCTGGGAGCTCGTACGCATCGGCTTCTGCGTCCACATCTTCGACAGCCTCAACCGCCGGACGCTCAAGTTCCTCCGTGGAGAGTACAGAACGAACGTCAGGGCCAAGGGACGTATCATCCACGACAGAAAGGACGTGCACTGTCGCATCGAGTGCCGCCGCGAGAGCAAGGCCGTGCTTGGCGGCAGCGTTCGAAGCGGGGCTCCCGTCAGTCGCGACGAGAATATTCTCGTAGGGGAACGTCAGTTGCTCATCAGATTGCATTCGAGCGGTCAGAACGGGGACATCGGACAAGCGTACTACTTTTTCTGTGACACTCCCGAGGAGATAGCGTGAGATACCTGTCCGCCCGTGGGTGGGCAGGACGATTAGGTCGTAATCATATCGTTCGGCATAGTCGACGATTGTCGGGGCTGGACTCCCCTGCACGATGTCGGTCCCATGTTCTACGCCAAGAGAATCGAGTTCACTTGCGACATCCGAGACTATAGGTTTCCCTTCCCGCTCCAGTGCGTCAACGACGTCCCCGTCGACCACGGTGAGGCTGTCCCGAGTCGTATCGGCGACGAACACCACCTGTATCTTCGCCTCTGTCCACTGTGCGAGTTCAGCCGCGTGTTGGACGATTTTGGCCGTGTGTTCGCTGCCGTCAACCGGGAGTAGAATTGAATCGTACATGTCACTACTGTTAGGTACGGCGAACAGTCACAAAGCAGTTCGCACGCCAGGCCCATTTTTGACGAAGTTGTGAGCGCTCTTATTCTTGGATGTCTAATGCTCCCTCATCGGCGGTGGAGGCATCTCGCCACCAGACCAGCTCAAATTCGATGCTCTGCTTGGCCTCCGTGTCTCCCTGGGACCAGTCCGATTCGCCTTCGAGTTTGAACGTTACGGGATTGGTCGGATTCAGCTGTACCATCGTTCCGCCGAGGTCAAGGGTCACATCACCACCAGCGTCGAGTTGGTCCGCCATATTTCGCAGGTAGCTGGCAATCTCAAATCGGGTTTTTTGCTCTTCTGTTTCGAGTTCTCCCATACACTGTTGTCGGCAAGAACGCAGCATAGTTATCCGGATGATTCTTGAGCGGTGACGTCCTCTTCGCCCTGAATGGCGGGAGTCTCTGCTCGAAAGAAGATAGTGCAGTGATTTCGGTTTGTGGGATATTTCTCACTCGATACTGAGCTCACCAGTATCGGCTCCGTTTTCGTCCCATTCCATCTCGAACTCCAGTTCTATCTCCGCATCCCCGGACTTCGACGTTTCGCGTTCGACCTCAACCTCGAACTCGACGCGTCCCGGGGGAGTGAGTGTCACGGACTCGGTACCGGATTCGAGCGTGAATTGGTCACCGGACTCCAGGTGGTCTGCGACCGTTCGAAGGTACTGTGCGACTTCAGATGTGGCCATGTCCCGTTCGAATTCAAATAGCGTATCTTCGGGCATTGCGCTACCTACGGCGGGCAGGCTATTGACTGTAGGTATCTTCACAACCCATAGCACAGTTGATACACATTATAAATAGAGCCAGCAGTATGAGCAGCCGTGTTCTTTGCTCTGAAACACTTAGTGGGTGTGATGTACGATCGTATTCTCGTCGCAACAGACGGAAGTAACAATGCACAGCGCGCTACAGGCCAAGCGCTCGATTTGGCTCGGCAATACGGAGCCGAACTCCACGCAGTCTACGTTATCGAGACGAGAACGGGGTACGATAACGCAATCGTTGATCCTGAAACCGTTCGGCAGAACCTTCGAGAGGATGGGAAAGAAGCACTGGGTGCTATTGAGGCGGACGGGGAGCCCGATGTTTCTGTTATTACCTCAGTTCTAGAAGGGGTTCCGCACGAAGAGCTGCTCTCGTACAGTGAGGATCAGGGAATTGATCTCGTTGTGATGGGTGCGAAAGGGCGATCGGCCTTCAAAACGATCCTACTCGGAAGCACGACTGAGGCGCTTCTACGGGCAGATCAACTTCCCGTCTTGGTAGTCAATAGTACTGGTGAGTGACCTGACTCTGGGTGTCGAACCGTTCTGACCTGTAGCGACTGTTGACTACACAATCGTCATTCAGTGGCGACCGCTTCGACAGTAATCTGCTCAACGTCGGGCGTCTCATCTATCAGGACGGCTACTTGCCCCTCGACAAGTCGTTCACCATCGCCGTCGGTCACGTCTGTCGTGAGCTGATATTTGTCCCCGCTGAGATTTTCGCTAACCTCACAGACCGCCGTGACCCGGTCGCCGATACCGGCCGGTTGCAGGAACGAGAGGTTCTGTGAGAGGTATATAGTCAAGCCGGGTAGGCGAGCCAGTGCAGCGCTAATCAAGCCGCCGACAAGCGTCCCGTGGACGATGCGCCGACCGAACCTCGTCTGTCGGGCAAACTCCTCTTCAAGATGGAGACGATTCGTGTCACCGCTGGCGGCCGCGAACCCTCGCACGTCCTGTTCGCTAAACGTCTTGGTGAACGAGACTGTATCACCGACGCTAATCTGTTCGTCCGAGAGGCCACGGCTCTGCGTCGTCCAGTCGTCCATCTCGTACGCTGTCTCCTGGGACCGGTGGTACTGGTGCCCCCGGTCTTCGGGACGGTTGAGCTCTCTGCGCTGGAGGACTTGCGGGACGTGGTGGACGATGTCGTCGGTGCTGACGAGACCGACGAGTTCGTTTCCGTCGAAAACGACCAGACGAGCGACATTGTTGTCGAACATCGTTTCGACGGCGTCGCCGACGGTCGCACTGGCATCTATGGTCACGATATTAGTCGACATGAGCTCCGACAGGGGACGCGTTCGCGGATCGGAGTCGTCGCGGAGAATACCCACGAAGTCGTCACCTGTCACGATGCCGACGGCCTCGCTGTCCTCGACGACGACCAGCGAACCGACATTTCTGTCCAGACACTTCTCAGCGGCTGCTTGAGCCGTGCGGTCGGGGGTGCTCGTCTCGACGGGGCTGCTCATGACATCGTTGATCCGAATCGGAAAAGTCATACTACTCACACAAATCGTCCCGACAAGAGAATTTGCCTCCGATTACACGAATAGGACAAAGCTATCGGGAGAAAGCTCGGCGTAGCGAACGTTTATGTGAGTGTGCCGTCGGCTCAACTGACCCTTGTGAGACAATAACATAGTGTACTAGCAATCAAAAGTCAGCTATGTATGAGCGGATTCTCATCCCGACCGACTGGTCATCATGGGGACCCACGGTCGGACAGGTCTGGACCGCGTTGTAATGGGAAGCGTCGCCGAACGAGTCGTTCGACGCTCTCCTATTCCCGTACTAACTGTTCGGGGCGAGGAACGCGACTGAGTTTCTATCAGGCTTCGAACTCTACGGCTCCGTCTCGTGAGTGTTCGAGGGTGACTGCCCCTCTGTTTCGGAGGGTGGAGGGTACCGCACTTTCCAGCTCAGTTTGTGGAGTTCAATGGCGACTGCGATGGTCAGGGCAATCCCGCCCAGAACGAGCCACTGCTCCAGACTGACAGGTGCCGTTCCGAGGACTGCCTGGGCAGGCGGGAAATACATCGCACCGAGGTGGACGAAGAACGCTGTAATCGTCCCGGCAAGCAGGATTGGGCTCCGCAACGGTGAGAGCTTGAACAGCGATGTCGTCTCGGACCGAGCGTTACCGATGTTTACCAGTTGGAACAGGACGACCAGCAGGAGCAGGTGATTGCGGGCAGCCGCCTCCGAAAGCCCCTGCTCCAGCAACCAGACGAATGACCCGAATCCGATCACACCGATGACGAGCGCGGCAATGAGGGTCCGTTCGATCATGATTTGATTGAATATCGGTTCGGACGGGGAGCGTGGTGGGCGGTCCAGCACGTCACCCTCCCGTGGCTCGAACGCCAGGGCGACGTCCTGGATCCCGTTCGTGACGAGATTCAACCAGAGGAGCTGGACAGGCACGAGTGGGAGGGGAAGCCCCGCAGCGAGACTCAACAAGACGAGTGCGACCTCTCCAGCGCCGGTGGAGATGAGGAGATAAATGATTTTGCGGATGTTGTCGAACGCGATCCGGCCCTGTTCGATGCCCGCCACTATCGTCGCGAAGTTATCGTCGCTGATGACGAGTTCTGCCGCGTCACGGGCGACGTCGGTTCCCATCTGCCCCATGGCGATGCCGATATTCGCCTGCCGAAGCGCTGGCGCGTCGTTGACGCCGTCACCTGTGACAGCTACATAATGGCCCGTGCTCCGGGCGGCTTCAACGATTTCTAGTTTCTGATCCGGAGCGACGCGTGCGAACACGCGTGTCGTTTCCAGGATTTCCACGAGCTGGTCCCGAGAAGCGTCCATGAGCTCAGCCCCTGTGGTGACCGCCGCCGGCGAGTCAGCGAGCCCGAGGGTGCGGGCGATAGCGAGGGCTGTCTCGGGGTGGTCCCCGGTAATCATCGTGGCCGTGATACCAGCCTGCTGTGCCGACGCAATCGCCTCCTCGACACCGGATCGAAGCGGGTCCATCATCCCGAGGAACCCGAGAAACGTCAACCCGGCCGGTTCCGACGGCGGTTGTCCGAGTTCTTCGGAGGCTTCCAGTGTTCCTTCGGCGACGGCGAGCACGCGATATCCTTCGTGGGCCATCTCGGTTGCCTGCTGCTGCAGTTCTGCCCACGACACATCGCCGGTACTCGCCTCCGTACACATCTCCAGGACGCGCTCGGGAGCGCCTTTGACGAACACCCGAATCTCGTCGTCCGCCTCGTGAAAGGTCGCCGCATAGCGCTGTTCCGGTTCGAACGGAATCTCGTCGACCTGCGGCTGTCCAACGAGCGCGGCCTCACGGTCCCATCCGAGTTTCCGACCGAACGCGAGGAGAGCGATGTCGGTCGGATCACCACGCCACGTCCACTCGTCGTCGGACCGGGACAGGTGGCCCTCGTTGCAGAGCACAGACGCACGGACGAGTTGCGAGAGCTCGTCCGCGACGTCTGGTTCTGGAGGATGTCCGTCTTGCAAAACGGTTCCATCCGGCGTGTACCCCTCGCCAGTCACCGCAAAGATGCTTCCGTCGGGCAGTTGTACTTCTTTGACGGTCAGTTCGTTCGCAGTCAGCGTCCCCGTCTTGTCCGACGCAATCATCGTGCAGCTTCCGAGCCCTTCGACGGCCGCCAGACGGCGGACGATGACGCCCACTTTTGCCATGCGCCTGCTGGCGACGCCTAACGCGACGGTGATCCCGACGGGTAGTCCTTCGGGGATCGCCGACACGGCCAGCGCGACGGCAAAGAGGAACATTTCGACGGCGTCGTACTGCTGGACGAAGAGCCCGAGCAGTGCGGTAATCGTCGCAGCAACGATGACGGCGAGCCCGACGATGCGTGTGAATCGTTCCATGCGCGTGACGAGGGGCGGCTGCCCACCCTCAACAGCCGTGACGTCCTCTGCCAGTCGGCCGACGACGGTGTCGGCCCCGGTTTCGACGACAACACCGCGTCCACGCCCACGGTTGACAACAGTGCCGGCGTAGGCCATGTTGCGGCGATCCCCAAGTGGGGACCGGTCTTCACCCTTCCAGTCCTCGTCCTTGAGCACAGCTTCCGATTCACCTGTGAGTGCCGACTCGTCAGCCTCTAGGTCGTGGGTCGAAACGAGTCGAATGTCGGCAGGGACGCGATAGCCCGATTCGAGGAGTACGATGTCACCAGGGACGACGTCTTCGCCATCAATGTCGCGTGTCTCACCATCTCGGATGACCGTGGCGCGGGTACGGACGAGTTGCTGGAGTGCCTGGCTGCTACGTTCCGCACGCCACTCCTGGACGCCACCGACGAGTGCGTTGATCAACAGCACCGCGGCGATGAATCCGGCATCAGTCTCCTCCCCGATGGCGAACGAGACTATCGCGGCGATAGCGAGGATGTAGATGAGCGGATTCCTGAACTGCCGGAGAAATATCTCCCAGACTGTGACTGGTTCCGCCTTCGGGAGGCGGTTCGGCCCGTACTCGTCGCGACGAGTTGTTGCTTCTTCTCTCGACAGACCAGCTGAATCCGCTTCGAGAGACTCATAAACACGGTTAATTCCCTGCGTATACCAGTTTCCGGTGTCTTTCGAAGCGGGAGTAGCCATCGGAGATAGAGTGTAGTTTCGGCTACAACTTAGTGGTCCGTCTAGTGTGAGTGAGGAGGGGCTACCCGAAGACGGGTACTAAGAGGCTACTCGACGGAGTGAGGCAGGTCATCCCGGTTATCAACCTCATGGCACGGGCCACGACCGGATTCGGGATGCTCGAAATGATGCGACGATTCCACCGTACGTTGAGCGCCGGCTGGGCGAGGCGTGCAGCTGTGGGGCGCTAGACGTTCGCATCGAAAAATAATCGTTCCTGCACACGCGAGCGAGAACGGTCTGTTGCCCCAATTTGCCGACGGCACCACAGATCCGAACGCGCAGGTAATTCTGGTGACCGGATTCGACGCCGTTCCGGACCACCCGACGGTGAGTACCGTGGCTGAATCGCTATCACTCCAGGGTGGGACGGGCGGTTTCAAGTCGTCACATTAGTCTTAAAAACGACTGCTTCAGAACTTGATCGAACTCATAGCTGTTTCATCAGACGGTATTTTCGTCCAACTAAAATGTTAGCAAGATAGTTGTTGGTAGGATCTGAGCCCCCGATAACGTGTGCTTCCCCGATGTCGAGATAAGTTGAGAATGGCTCTCTCAATGCATACGGTCTTCGACTTCCTTCTGGTCGAACCTAGCGGTAGCCATCGCATCTTCTACCTCAGACGGATGGCTGTTCGATCCTTCCCCTCAAGCAGAGGTCGTCATCTTCCTCATGTCCATCTTTTATGATCCTGTCTGTCATGCACGAGTTTTACCACAGTTCACTCGTCTTCTCTGTCGACCACGACCCCTCAGCCTCCTGTCCAGTGCTCACCCACGAAAGCCGAGCAATCGAAGCCCGTTCAGCGAGACGAGGACTGTTGAGCCCTCGTGACCAACCACGGCGAGTGGGAGTGGGATTCCCCGAAGAAGGATCGTGCTGACCATGAGTGCAATCGCGCCGAAGGCGATGGCGAGATTGATGATGAGCGTCCGGCGGGTCTTGCGTCCGAGGCCGAGAACGTAGGGAATCTTGCTGAGGTCGTCGCCCATCAGTACCACGTCGGCAGTGTCAAGCGCGACGTCTGTACCCGCGCCGCCCATCGCGATGCCAAGAGTTGCTGTGGCGAGGGCTGGCGCATCGTTGACGCCGTCGCCGACCATCGCCACGTTCTCGTGTCGCTCGACCAGTTCCTCGATGGTCGCCACTTTCTCCTCCGGCAGCAATTCCGCCTGGACTTCATCGATGCCAACCTCGTCGGCGATGCGCTGTGCGACGCGCTCGTTGTCGCCCGTCAGCATGACGATATGATTCACCCCGAGCGAGCGGAGATCGTCGATCATCTCGGCTGCATCAGGTCGAACGGTATCGGTGAAGGCGAGCCACCCCAGTACAGTGACGTTGTCACCGTGTTGTTCTCGGGCGACGAGGACGCTCGTTTTCCCCTCTGCCTCTAAGGTTTCGAGCCGGCTGAGGCCAGGTTCAAGCCCGTCGACTGATTTGTCTCCGAGGACCGTCTGGAAGTAGCTCCGGTTCCCGATATGGATGGTTTCGTCGCCGACATCAGCTCGAACCCCTTTCCCGGCGACCGACTGAAACCGCTCCGCGTCGGGGACGTCGAGTGATTTCTCGTCCGCCGCCGTCACGGTCGCATGAGCAAGGTGGTGTTCAGAGCGGGCCTGCACTGCGGCCGCGATGGAGAGCAGCCCGTCTTCGGTCAGTGTCTGGTCCGCCGTCCCGTCACGGACGAACACGTCGGTCAACTGCGTGTCGCCCTGCGTGAGCGTCCCGGTCTTGTCGAAGGCGACCGCGTCGATATTCGCCGCGGTCTCGACGTGTTCGCCGCCTTTGAACAGGACGCCCTGCCTGCCACCGGAGGCGATTGCCGAGAGGACCGCCGCGGGCGTCGAGATGATGACCGCACATGGCGAGGCGGCGACCATGAGCGTCATCGCGCGGTAGAATGTCCCCGTGAACTCACTCCCGAGCGCGATCGGAATCCCGATAGCCGCGATTGTGAGTGCGAACACACCGAGGACGTACGGTTGTTCGAGGCGGTCAATGAGCCGCTGTGTCGGGGCCTTCTCGCTCTGGGCCTCTTCGACCATGGTGATGAGGCGACTGATTGCCGATTCGTGGGCCTGCCGAGTGACCTCGATTTCGAGGCTGCCGCTCTCGTTGATCGTCCCACCGAACACCTCGTCGCCAGGTTCCTTGGGCACGGGAACGGACTCGCCGGTGAGCGATGCCTGATCGACCGTTCCCTCGCCGGACGTAACGATACCGTCGAGCGGAATCCGGTTACCGGGACGGACGACGAACACGTCACCGACGGCGACCCCGTCGATAGGGATAGTTACTTCCTCGCCGTCGCGCAGGACCTGCGCTTCGTCCGGTCGCATCTCGACGAGGGACTTGATCGCCCGACGCGAGCGGCCGATCGCGTAGTGTTGGAGCGTGTTCGACAGCGAGAACAGGAACAGAAGCATCGAACCCTCGAACGGCGCCCCAATCGAGAGTGCGCCCAGCGCAGCAACGATCATCAACAGGTCGATATCGACCGCGCGGTGGCGGAGTGTCTCGATCGCCCCTTTGAGCCCGTACCAGCCACCGAAAATGTACGCAACGCCGTAACTGACCCACATGAGCAGTGGCGGGCCGTCGAGCCATCCCGTCAAGAGGCCGGTCACCATGCCGACCAGCGTCAGCCCGACAAATACTGCCTCCTGTTTGAGTTCCGAGCGAGAGGTCATCTCGTCGGGTGCGGTCTTGGACTCGTCCTGGATCGAGACATCACGGTCGCGGACCACTTTTCGAAGCTGTTCCGCTGAGGTGGCGCTCTCATCGTAGGTGATCCGAACGCTACCCGTTCGGAACGAGACGTCGACGTCGTGGACGCCGAGTGTGTCTCGAAGGTTCCGTTCGAATGCTCGTGCCCCCGCTTCCCCACGACCGCCTCGTCGTTCGATCTGAAAGGTACATGTCGATAGCGGGGGTGATTCAGTAACGGTCACGTGCGGTCTCTATACTCCGTGTGTTGGCTTTGCATTGTCGATATGTCACTGGGTTCTCGTCTGACCGTATGTAGGCTTTTAGCACTCTGGACCGCCTTCCAGTCTTTCTGGCCTGAGCAACTCAGCTGATGATGGTCACTGGGATCCGTGCTCGGCGGGTGACTGTCTCGGCAACGCTTCCGAGAAGCGCACGGTCGATTCCTGACCGGCCGTGACTTCCCATGACGATCTGATCGATGTCGTGGTCGTCAGCGTATCCCAGGATCGCGCGTGCCGGTTTTCCGACTTCCGTGACGGTATCAAGTTCGGTATTCCGTTCCGCCGCAAGGTCCGTGGCCGTCGTGTGGATTCTGCTTGCTTTTTCTTTCGCATTCTCGTACCAGTCCTCAGCGACTGGTAAGCCACCAGCTTCCACGTCGATAATCGAGTCGATAGGATTGATGACGTAAATCGTGGTGATGGATGCATCCGGGAAGGTCTCGGTAGCGTACGTGAGCGCCCGCTCGGAAAGCGGGGAGCCGTCGACGGCGACGAGAACGTTGTCGGTCATACGTGTATTTTGTGGCGAGCTGGAATGAGTGTGCTGCTCAGCGTCTGTTGGGTGGAGAAATGTAAGTAGTCCGACAATCTAATACCCATACAAAGAATGATCGAACAACTCCTCGGCGACGACGCCGAATCATCAGGGCGGTATCTCGCCGAAGTAATCTATGGTGCGAACGATGGAATTGTGACGACGTTTGCGGTTGTTTCTGGCGTCGCCGGAGCCGCACTGAATCCTTCGATCGTTCTCATCTTGGGCGCAGCGAATCTCTTTGCTGACGGGTTTTCCATGGGAATGAGTAATTATCTGAGCCGTCGGTCGGAGCTCGACTACCAGCGCTCCCAACGAGCGAATGGTCGGGAGTCACCGACTGAGCCGTCGGATGGCAAGTCACCACGCCGAACCGCGTTCGTCACGTTTCTCGCGTTCGTTGTTGCCGGCTGGGCGCCACTATTCCCGTATATCGTCGAAGTCCGACCGATGTTTCCCCTCTCGATTGTCTTCACTGGGTTCGCATTTTTCGCCGTCGGGGCGAGTCGAAGTCTCGTGACAAGCCGGCGCTGGTACGTGAATGGGGTAGAGATGTTCGTTGTCGGAATGGCTGCTGCGATTGTGGCCTACACCGTCGGAAATCTCCTCGGCGGTTACGCCTGAGAGACCTTCCGAGAGGCCCTAGGAATCTTTTTTGTTGGATTCAACTATGGAACGCTAATCGTTTTGCTGGAAACCCCCTCAGCAGTTTCGAGGTGGAGCCTCCGGCCTCAAGGAGCGAACGGAGTGAGCGAGTAGGCCGGAGAGGAAACCGACATGGTACGACACAACTGGCATACTTCGACTACCCGACTCCCAAGCGTTTAAGAACCCTTAGACTCAAATCTGAAATATGGAGGTCCGGCGTACCGCACCTGTCAAACTCGTTGTTCCTGACGAGCGCCGCGACGACCTCCACAAATCCGCCCGGCAGTTCCTTCACTGCGCCAACCGCGCTGCCGAGTTCTGTTGGTCTGACCGCTCCTACACTGAGTGTGTCACAGTCAACACGACCGCTCGGGACGCTCTCTACGATGAATTCCGCGACGAAACCGACCTCACTGCGAACCTCGTCCAAGAAGCTATCCGACGCGCCGTGCATGCGACGAAGGGATGTGTTGAACGGTGGAAAAACGGCAAGCGAGTGAGCCAACCGGAGTTCACGTCGTGGAGTATGCTCTACGACAAGCGCAGCGCCACATTCTATCGGAACAAAGTCTCGCTCTCAACCGTCAATGGACGTGTCGAGTGTGATTTTGAACTCCCCGCTGATAGCCCGACGCCCTATGAGCAGTACGTGCTATCCGGTGAGTTTGAGTATCGGGCGAGTACGCTTCAATATGACGAGGCGACCGACGAGTTCTACTTCCATATTACCACACGGAAGTATGACTCTGACGAAGACAGCAGTGACAACTCCGAGGGTTCGGCAGATGCCAAGCACCAAACAGTTCTTGGTATCGACCTCGGCGTTAACAGTCTCGCCGTCGCCTCCACCGGACGATTCTGGCAGGGAGACGATTACGACCACTGGTGCCGAGAGTTCGAGAAGCGACGTGGGGAAATGCAACAACGCGGTACGCAGGCCGCACACACCGCCTTGCTTCGACTCGGCAAGCGCGAAGAAGCATGGCGGAAACAGTACATCCACACTGTTGCTAACGAACTTGTCTCAGAAGCCGTCAAACACGACTGCGACGTAATCGTGTTTGAGGATTTAACCGATATTCGAGAGCGACTTCCCGAAGCGAAGTGGCACCACGTATGGGCTTTCCGACGCCTGCTCAAGTACGTAGAGTACAAAACACCAGAACGGGGTATCTCCGTGAAACAAGTTGAGCCGAATCACACGTCTCAACGCTGTTCTCGGACGGACTGCGGGTTCACGCACGATGACAACCGCCACGGAGAACACTTCTGTTGCCAGAAATGCGGGTACGAAGTGAACGCGGATTACAACGGCGCGAAGAACATCGGGTTACGATACGCCCGAAAGCGACAACACAGACTCCGTTCCTCGCCCAAGTCGGGGAGCGGAGACGCACCAGTAGACGTGCGTGTAAATGGTGGGACGTTGAACGGTGAGAGTCACCAGCCTATTGCTGGCGACTGATTACCGGGAGTCCACATCAAAGCCCTACCCTCAAGGACCGAGGCGCGTATGCGTCGAGGGAGTAGGGTAGGGTAGTTTACTTGGTGTCCTGGTAGGCGTCTTCGATGGAGTTGCTGGCGAGTCCGGTGTTTCTGTTTCCGTCTCAGTAACCGGAGTGCCGGAAACGGAATCGTTCGCGGGCTCGCTAGGACTGTCCTCACCCAAGGATGCGATGCCAGCACCGCCGACTGCGAGGACGACAACTGCGATCATCACGTATCCTTGAGTTTTGGTTGGCATCCACACGTCGTCCGTTAGCTTCCACCTGTGTTAGCCGTTCCCGAGCTGCCAGAGTCAGCCTGTTCGTTGTTGGCCGTGACAGTGAAGTCCGCCTTTGCGATGCTGATTGCAGGGTGCGAACCAGCGTTGGATGCCAGCCAACTGTACGTGTAGTTGCCTGTCGCGTACGCGGGATACTCATCCTGCATCACTGACTCTGAATTTTCCTTCAGGAGAACCGTGATGAGACGCAACTTGACGGTAGTTGAATTCGAATCACCATCCGTGTCCTCGTCGAGCGACTCTGTGTCTCCGATGACTCCGTAGTTCCCGTTGGCGTAGTCGCCTGCGTCCGAACCGAGGCTGGCACCTGTCCAGTGGTCGGTGTCGGGATAGTCGGATGCTTCATCGTAGACTGTCTCGCCCTCTTTGTAAAGAACGATTTTCGGGGTTGCATCCCAATTACCGTCACTGTCGAGGTTGTAGAATGCGGAGTTCTTCGAGAGGAGACGGCCGCTCCATTGGTCCGTCGTTCCGTGCGTCGGGTCGCTGTTTCCATCCATGAGCCACGGTGTCTCACGGTACACGGGCATCCACGTACCGTCCGATCGCTTCACCTGAAGGATGTGACGAAGTTTATACGGTTTCTCGTCGAAGTTTTCCCACTCCGTCGTCACCTGCGGTGCGACGTACACCTCTTCGATGTTACCATCGTCGTTCGTGATGGTAATCGGACTTGCCGAGAGGTTACTTGAGATGGATGCTGCCGCACTTCCCGTTGCCAGCAACCCACCAACACCGATTGCGCTTGCTCCAG
>Ga0136578_100299_pt1 | contig 17643 bp, 10 predicted proteins | sample AntDeeMetagen190_FD_104795 | JGI IMG/M metagenome (GOLD analysis project Ga0136578, IMG submission 104795) | Saline lake microbial communities from Deep lake, Antarctica - Metagenome #190 | ecosystem: Environmental > Aquatic > Non-marine Saline and Alkaline > Saline | place: Antarctica: Deep lake... | reverse complement strand
TGTTCGACGGCGATGCACATGACCTGAAGGCAGACGAACAGGCGTCCCGCCGAGAAATCAAACAGAAGCGTGCAGAAGCCGCTGAGGAAGCCCGGGAGAACGGCGAGTATGTGTTAGCTCGGAAGCTCGATGCACAGGCTCAGAATTTCAGCCCTGAGATGATTGAGACAACGAAAACACTGTGCGACCGCCTCAACATCCCGACTGTTGTTGCGCCAGCCGCAGGGGAAGCACAGGCCGCCTATATGCGGTCCGCATCTCCGGACGTGTATGATCATGTGTTGAGCGATGATTATGATTCGATTTTGTTCGGCTCCCCGACCACGCTCCGGAATTTCACCGGGCAGAACAATATGGAAATCATGGATCTGTCACAGACTGTTATCGATGCGGAGTTATCATACGATCAGTTGGTTGATGCTGCAATTCTCACCGGGACAGACTACAACGATGGTGTTCACGGGATTGGGCCAGTGACTGCAACGAAGAAATTGAAAGAACACGGCGACATTTTCGGAGTACTTGCAGATCGCGGTGTGTCAATCCATAATGTCGAGGAACTACGCGGAATCTTCTGCACTCCGAATGTCACTACTTCGTACCCGGAGCCAGAATCCGTGACTGTTGATGTGCGTGCCGGAGAACAGTACGTGTCCAATCTCGGAATCCAGTCTGGATCGATTGAAAACGAATTCTCACGGTTACAGAGCGCGTTGTAGCTGTTCTGCCTCTCGTTTAACCCCGTTTAACCCCGTTTAACCCCGTTTAATCCGGGTTAATCCCCTCCGTCTTCTTTATCAGAGAGTGCATGAACCGAACACTGATCTTACTCTGACGTAGATGATGAAGGCGCAGATAACGAGGGTGCCGATGAAGAATCCAGTGACACAGAAACTGAGGAACGTAGTGATGGTGATGCTGATCCCCCGGCTTCCTCAGTGGATTTGCACAAGGTGTCTTCAATAACGATCGTAATGGGAATCTCCCTTCGTTCGGTGTCCTATCTGCGATTCAAGATGGTGCAGCTGGCCAAGAAATAGCGCAAGTTGCACAGAATATCGGTGGTCAGCCCCCTGATGATACTGGTGATCGTGGGGGTGTTGATGGTGAGGCTGGTCAGGACCGCGCACCAGATGAGTCTGACCGTGGTGCGCCTGCGGACCGTAGTGGACAAACTGACTCGGGAGACGGTCGGGATCGCGCACCGAATGAAACGGATCGAGGAGGGGATGGCAGTGAAACCCCAGATGATAGGGATGCTCGCGGGAACGGTGCTTCTCAATGATAATCAAGTCTGACATCCACGCCGTCTAAGACTCGCAGTATTCTACCTCAGAATACCGAACAGCGAAAGTCAGAAAATGATTAGCTATTGCAAAAGTCAACATCACCGTCTGCCGACTCGTACAGTTCCTGCGCTTCTTCAGCTGTTGTGAACTCCGCACCGTATTCCTCTAACAGTTCCTGGTACCGATTCCGAATCGTCACGACACTGATGTCCGTGACTTTGTACACGTCCTTCTGTGTGTACCCAGCATTACAGAGTAGAGATGCCGCATACAACGACGCAGCTGCTAATCCAACCGGGTTCTTCCCAACGCGAACATCTGCCGTTGACGTCTCATCCAGAATTTCACGGGCCTTCCGTTCAACCTCGTCCGGGACTTCCAGTTTCGACGCGAATTGCGGAAGGTATTCCTTCGGATCGGACGGCTTGATTTCCAACCCAAGTTCCCGCATGATGTACCGGTATGTTCGCTTAATCTCCAGCGTGTCTACGCGACTCACCTCGCCGAATTTCTCGTAACTCCGTGGGACATTGCATTTCCGGGCAGAAGCGTACAGGCACGCTGTTGAAACGCCCTCAATACTCCGCCCGCGAAGCAGATCATCTTCGATGCATCGCCGATACATCGCCCCCGTCATCTCTCGGACAGATTCTGGAAGTCCAAGCGCGGACGACATCCGTTCAACCTCAGTGAGTGCCTGCCGGAGATTTCGTTCTTTGGAATCGCGAGTGGATGCGCGCTGATTCCATGTGCGGAGCCGACGCATCTTCCGAATCTTCTTCGTGGACAACGACCGCCCGTAGGCGTCCTTATTCTGCCAACCGATTTGTGTGGACAAGCCTTTGTCGTGCATCAGTTCTGTGATTGGGGAACCAACACGGCTCTTGTCTTGGCGTTCATCTTCGCTGAAACTCCGCCAATCAGGGCCGTGGTCGATTGACTGGTCATCGATGATGAGGCCACAGTCTTCACAGATCAGGTTCTCTCGGTCACTTTCGATAACGACGTCGCCGCTGCATTCGGGACAGCCCTCTTGTTCGGTTGTTGTAGTGCGAGGATTTTGCTCGCCGTCGTATTCTTGTCCAATCTCTTGTTCGTCTTCGGTTTCTTTAGGGGGTGTGCGTTGACGTTCTTTAGTCATGAATGGGGAGGCTGGAAAACATCGCGTTACACCGGCGATTTTATCGTACCTTTAAAAAGCGTTCGGGGGATTGCTTGTTTTTCGCCGCCACACTCCCTGAAACCCTATATTCAGAAGTATTCTATTCCCAGAAGTAACCTACATCTGAGGGTCCGTGAATTCCATCCGGGGATACTTATGCGACCATGCACCACTCACTAACAAGCCAATATGTCTGTGCAACAGCCCACTCCCACCCCTCCAGAACCCAGTGACTCTGCCACTGAAACCGCAAACACAATCTCAACCCATTCCCTTCCCGGACACCCTGACGCCGACTCTTACGCCACACTCAACATCACCTCCATCGACTTCACAAATCGGAAACGCCCCGACGGATCTCGCGAACCAGTTGTTGAAATCTTCGGTCGCGCCCCCGGACAAGAATTGGAACACGTTCGTGTGTTCGGATTCGAACCGTACTTCTACGTCGCCACTGACGAAGTCGGCTCACTGCGAGACGACAACCGCGTTAAACGCATTTCCGATGAACCACTCAAAACGATTCGCGGTGTAGAAGTTCACCGCGTCACCACATACGTCCCGGGCGAAATCCGGGGCGTTCGACAGGATGTCGAGAACGATTTCGAATCGGACATTAATTTCTCCGACCGGTTCATGATCGACAAGGGCATTGAAAACGGAATCAAAGTCCCTGCCCGCCGCAAGAATTCTGGTGAAATCTCGGTCCCTGTTGATGAGGTACAGGCAGTCACTGACAAAATCGAAGACAGTGACTACCGTGTGTTGATGCTCGACATCGAAGTGGAAGACCGCCACGGCTTCCCTGAAAACGGAGAAGAACCCCTCATCTCAATCACCACGCACGACAGCTACACGGACAAATACGTCGTGTGGTACTACGATGCTGAAAACGGTGAAACTGGTCCGGAAGAATTAGCGGATTACGAACCTCTCCGGGATGATGTTGACTTCGAAGTTGCGAAGCTCGACACTGAAAAACAGATGCTGAAGGCGTTTCTCGGGTATCTGGACGGTGTTGACGCAGACGTTGCGACGGGGTGGAATTTCACAGATTTCGACGCGCCGTACCTCATTGACCGAATGGAACGCATCGGCATTGACCCCGGGCGTCTCTCCCGCCTCGGGTATGCAGACAATGGCTGGAATGTCGATGTTGGCGGGCGCGTCATGTTCGATCTGCTGGAAGGGTACAAGCGAACGCAATTCACCGAATTGGAATCGTATCGGCTGGATGCGGTCGGTGAAATGGAACTTGATGTCGGGAAGGAACCGTACACGGGGAAGCTCGGTGATCTGTGGGAGGAAGACCCGGAAACGCTGTTAGAATACAATCTCCGAGACGTTGAACTGTGTGTGGAGATTGACCGGAAACAGGAGATAATCGGGTTTTGGCAAGAAGTCCAGAATTTCATTGGGTGTGATTTGAATGATGCGCCGATTCCCGGGCAGGCGTGTGACATGTACGTCTTGCATAAGATGTACGGCGATCCGGAGACGGTTGGACCTCGGTATGTTCTCCCGACTGCGGAGAAGTCTGAAAGCCCGGATTTCGAGGGCGGGGCTGTATTCGAGCCGTTTAGTGGTGTTCGGGAAGATGTGGTTGTGCAGGACTTGAAGTCGCTGTACCCCATGTCGATGATCTCAATCAATGCGTCTCCGGAAACGAAGGTGGATAATCCGGAGGACTTCGATGGGGAGACGTTAGTTGCGCCGAATGGGATCCATTTCGAGAAGAACACGGAGAGCGTTATGCAGGAGATGATTGACAATCTTCTGGATGAGCGTGATCAGAAGAAGGAACTTCGTGCGGAGCATGAGCCGGGGACGGATTTGTATGAGACGTTTGATCGGCAGCAGGGCGCGGTGAAGGTTATTATGAACAGCCTTTACGGTGTTTTGTCGTGGGAGAAGTTCCGGTTGTATGATAGTGAGATTGGGGCGGCGACGACGGCGACTGGCCGTGAGGTGATTCGGTTTACGGCTGATGTCGTGGAGAATGAACTTGATAGTGAGATCACATATGGGGATACGGACTCAGTTATGTATCAGATTCCCGATACATCTGATAAGGAAGCCCTCATCGAAATCGCCCACGAACACGAAGCCCACATCAACAACCGCTACGACGACTTCGCCACCGACAACCTCAACGCCGACACCCACCGCTTCCAAATCGAATTCGAGAAACTCTATCGCGTCTTCTACCAAGGCGGCAAAAAGAAACGCTACGCCGGACACATCGTCCACAAAGAAGGCAACGACGTAGACAAAGTCGATGTGACCGGATTTGAGTATCAGAGAAGTGACCAAAGCGCGATCACCAAACGCACCCAAAAGAAGGTCATCACCCAAATCGTCATGGACGAAGACCACGACGAAATCATCGACTACCTCACCGAAGTCATCACCGACTTCCGCAACGGCGAAGTCAACCTCGAAGACATCGGAATGCCTGGCGGAATCGGGAAAGCCCTCGACAACTACGACACCCCCACCGCCCAAGTCCGAGGCGCAATCTACGCCAACCAGTTCCTCGGCACCAACTTCGGGCAAGGAAGTAAGCCCAAGCGCGTCTACCTCACCAGCGTTGACACAGTCTTCTTCAAAGACCACGAAACCCCGGACTTCGAACACGAGTACCAGCAGAAGCACTACGCAGACTTCAAACGCGATCCCGACGTGATCTGCTACGAGTACGAACAACAAGTCCCCGATGAATTCAACATCGACTGGGATAAGATGCTGGAGAAAACCTTAGAGAAGCCGATTAGCCGCGTTATCGAACCCATCGGCATCGACTGGGATGTCGTCTCCGTCGACAAATCCCAAACCGGCATCGACCAATTCCTATAACTCGTCGCGCATGGTCGCTCACTGATCGTTGAATCTACCCCGCGTTTATCCCCATCCATTTCTTGCATTGAGACATGGCTTCAGAAGACACTGCTGTACTCACGGGAAGTGACCGGTACCACACGAAACGCCTCCCCGGAAATATTGTCCGTGTCGTTGACCTCCGTGAAGATTGCGTCGACGGCGTCTGGGACATGGACGAACACGAATGGGTTCAGTTCAACATCGATTTCACAGACCTGAATTCGGAACTGTCCATTGACGAGAAACTCACTGAATTAGGCGATCGGTGGGGGTCCGTGTATATCTCCTATCGGCCAGATTCAACACCATATCCGCACACCGTTCGTAACCACACGGATGAAGGCTTAGGATTGCAAGGACAAGATCGCAAAACTGCGTATGGTGAATCTCTGGACGATGCATTGACAGCGGCACTGGCTCGCCGCTTCGGGTTTCCTGAATAAGTGCCAGTCTCACTGGTCAACGTATCGTCTGCCCCCGAGTATTTACCACAGTATCCAGTATATCTATATGCATGATTGAGTGCCAGAACTGTGGTTCGAAGGTTACTGAGCGGTATGCGAAGGTATTCACGCCCGGCGATGTCGATCAACCGCGCGTTTGCCCGCACTGTCCTGATAAAATCCGAGATGGTGCCGAAGTCCGTATGGCGCGGTCGCCCCGACGCACAGACAGTTAACCACAGTTCACGGCACTGAAACCCTATCTCATCTACCTAATCACAGGAACTGTCTGGTGCCCCGGTGTGATTACTCCGAGGGTATTTCAGTTCGCATGAGAAACCGATAGTACACGAGATAACCGGGTGGCTCTGCCACCAACCCACAACACAACACATATGTCACTTAACGACACTGATGTCCCCAGCGACGAGGAACAAACCGACGAAGAAAATGAAGAGGATGATGAGAAATTCGTAGATGATAAACAAGACCTAATCAAGAAAATTAGGGCGATTCTGAATCACCCTCAGATGAACGTTGAAGTTGAGGATCTTGAAAAGAGGTATCCGGACACCCAGTCATCTCTCTGGATTTCAGGAGAACTCATTCGGGAAGAAGATTCGAGTGTGTATTCCTCGCTCATCCAGAACCCGTCGTATGTCATCGAATGTTTCGAGGAAGCACTTCAGTTAGAATCTACTGATGATGTTGATCTCAGCGGTGCGAATGTCCGCATCAGTGACTTAGATCCGGAAGACGCGGAGTATTCTGTCAGCGAAATCCGTACAGACAACATCGGGGATATTGTCGAAATCACGGGCATGGTTCGGCAAGCCACGAAGGTCTTACCGAAAACCAAGTCCGCTGCATTTCGGTGTCAGCGATGTGGGACAGTTAACTACGTTCAGCAGGAAGGCGATGAGTACGAAACGCCTGTTGAGTGTACTGGCTGTGAGCGTGAGGGGCCGTACTCGTTCGAACCGGGGAACACCACCTACATCGATGATCAGCGCCTGAAGCTCCAAGAGCGCCCGTCTCAGACCACTGGCAATTCCACACCGGAATCCATTCCGGTGATTGTTGAAGATGACCTTGCAGGGATTATCGGATCCGGTGACGAAGTCACAGTAACGGGTGTTATCAGTCTCAAGGATCCGTTAGAGGGAAGTGATGATTCGCTCCGGAACCGGATTTACCTTGATGGAATTGACATTGAGGAAGAGGATCAGAAGTACGGCGATCTCGAAATCAAAGGGTCCGACATCGACAAGATCAAAGACATCATCGAACCGGACGAATCGTCCAATATAAGCATCTATCAGCATCTCTTCGGGAAGCTTCCTAATCAAGTAAATGAAGATGATGAAGATGATGACGACCATGAAGATGCGTATGACGGGGTTTTAACGCAGTCTGTCGCCCCGTCGATTTTCGGGTATAATCACGTCAAACTCCCGATTGCCCTCCAGCAATTCAGTGGCGTCACGAAACACTTAGCAGATGGTTCTCGGATTCGCGGGGACATGCACATTCTTCTCATGGGTGACCCCGGAACTGGCAAGTCGATGCTAATTAAGTACGTCGAGAATCTTTCCCCCCGTTCTGTTGTTACAAGCGGGAAGGGGTCATCGGCAGCCGGGTTAACGGCGGCAGCTGTCGAATCGAGTCTTGGCGGAGATAAACAGTGGACGCTTGAAGGCGGGGCAATGGTGATGGCGGACCAAGGGACAGTGGGAGTTGACGAACTGGACAAAATGTCCGATTCGGACCGGAGTGCCCTCCACGAAGGCTTAGAACAACAGGAAGTAAGCGTGAATAAGGCCGGGATCAACGCCACACTCCGCACTCGGTGCGCGATGCTTGCAGCTGCGAACCCCAAGTACGGGCGGTTCGATGACTACGAACCGATGGGTGAACAGATTGATCTTCAGCCTGCGCTGATTAGCCGGTTCGACTTGTTGTTCATTATTCAGGACCAACCGAATAAAAAAGAAGACACTCGGCTATCAGGCCACATTCTGGATTCGAATCGCGCGGGGCAGTTGAATGCTCACAAAAACCAAGTAGAAAATCCTGAATTTGGTGGTGATGAAGAAGACCTTGAAGACTTAGATGAAGACGAAGTAGAACCTCCCCTTCCTCCGGAATTGTTCCAGAAGTACGTGGCACATGCAAAAGAAACCTTCTCGCCTGTAATGACGGACGCTGCAAAGGAAAAGATTCAGGGATTCTATGTTGATCTGCGATTGAAAGGGGAGGATGAGGATGCGCCTGTACCAGTGACCGCTCGGAAGCTCGAAGCGTTAGTTCGGTTTTCAGAAGCCGTTGCCCGCTCCCGACTTAGTCATAAAATCACTGTGGAAGATGCAGAGTATGTGATTTCGATTATCCAGCAGTCACTGTCTGACGTTGGAATTGACAGTGAAAGCGGGCAATTCGATGCTGACATTGTTGAAACCGGGCAATCGAAAAGCCATCGTGAGCGGAAAAAGAGCCTTCGTGCTTCAATCAAACAAGCGAATAGCGATAGTGAAGGCGACGGCGCTACTCTTGAAGAAATCATGGATGAAGCTGTTGACCGGGGGATGGCTCCCGGGAAAGTCGAAAAGGAATTCAAAAAGATGAAGACTGATGGAATCGTGTTTGAAGTAAACTCAGAGAATTATAAGCTCAGTTAATTATTTTAATGGGTTTGTCTTCCTGTTATTGAAGTCATACCGGTGTTACTCACTGGTATGGGCGATTGTATTCGTCGTGTGGATAATCTCGGTGATAGTCTTCGTGTTGTGTCGGGTACAGCGACGGAATTCGCTGATTCCCTGAAAACCGACGTTCTCACGTATAACCACCCCGAGTTATTCACGGACATCACGGGGCAATCCACAATCCGTATAGGGACTGGTGAACAGATTGGGAACGGAACTGAATACGAGATCCACGGCGCGAATGCCATTTATTTTGAAGCGAATATCGTCACCCGTGACTTGACGAGCGCGGAACAGGAGTGGTGTGACGAGACGATTCGTTATTCCGGTGATTCGATGCCGGATGACGTGATCGAATTCACAATCCCACACCCAGACGAACTCCGTCACGCAATCCGGGAACAGAATCTGGATGCGTTCGAGGAACTGGGTGCCGTTATTCGGACTGCGGAGTCCCGACACACCGTTCTCACCGAGTTACAGCAGACACTTGAGGAATCGAAGCTGTTAACGACGAAACTGAGTTCGGGGAAAGGCCAACTCATCGATCTGCCTCCCGAGTGGGATCCGGAGGTGGACGACTCTGACCGTGATGCCTTGTATGGGTTGGCGTTAAGCCGCGAGGATTCGCATCTGGTTGATTTCAGGTCAGTCGCTGGGTTTGACTACAATTCGTTCTTTGCGGCTCGTGCGCGGTCACTCGGGGTCACTGAGCCGAATCTGAAATACTCTGACTTGATTGCGTTGTCCGTGGCTGGGGTTCCGGACTGGGACTATTGCCGGTTATGCGGCGCTGTCGCGCCCCCGAACCAGTTTCTGTATGTTGAGTACAATGCAACTGGGCATGACAAAGCATTCCGCGTGTGTGATGACTGCGCGGATACTCACACCGGTCGGATGTTCACGGAAGACGCTGTCTCCATAGCTCGTGATGAACGGGCCGTGGACTTAGGTGGGCAACGCACAGTTCACGGGTCGTACTAACGGCACTCGTCGGTATTCTTTGCCGTGTTCCTCGGTCAGTATCTTTATACTGGATTATCCGTAACGATGTAGATATGTTGAAAAACCGGATACACGAACTTCTTGAAGCCGGGGATCTGCAAGGCGCTCGGGAGTTAGCCCGAGGGGTGATTCCGAATAAACCCGTTGGCGACATCACTTTCCATGACTATCAGCGTGTTTTAACTGCTGAAATTGGGCCGTTCACCGGCAAATACCATCTGCAACGCGAGGACGGAGAATACGTGATTCCGTCTGAAGGAATCTACCGATTAACTGGCGATGAAACATCGTTCAAGGTCCAAATCCACACAGTCCCCGATGATGTTGAACAAGCAGTTTCCGAATTAAACACACAGTCTGGAACCACGAAATCAGAGTCCGGCGAATCCGAAGACACAACTGAATCTACTCCCGTGAATGACGACTCCAGAGACGGTGCTGGCTTTCGAGTCAAAGTCCACAAATTCCTCTCTTAATCCATATCTCGTCTGTTCAACTGCGCCAGTGAGTTGTGTTTTGGCGAACCTTCATATGGGTGTGAACGGATGATATAACATAATGGATTCACCGGACGAAAACACAGACACGAAGCCGTCTTCCCTCACCGAATTCGGCGAGTCTACTGAGGATTCTCCTGAGTCGACGTCCAGCGATTCCTCGGAAGTCACTGACTCGCTTCCCTCTCCGTCTGCATTCCGGGAGTCACTGGAACAGAATCTGCCCGTGTCTATTCTGGACACGGCAACGCATCCAGACAGTGACACGCATTTCCTCCCGCCCAGTGACTATCTCGGCCCGAGCAGTGTGGCGCAGTTCTTCAATCTCGAACAGTGCCCGCAGTATTTCAAATACGAATTCGAGGATGACATCAGTGACGCAGAGTCCAGTCGGAAAGACTGGCGCGAGGCATTCCAGCCACTAAGCGGGCTTCTTGCAAAAGAAGGGAATCAGTTCGAATCCGAAATCGTGGACGAAATCAGCCAAGGCGAAGCCGATGTTGTGAGTCTGGCTGATGACGCGACGGCGATTGACACAGACTTGGAAACAGAGACAGCGACCACCAAAGACAGTGACTCTGGAACGGAACCGTCTGAACTGGTTGCTCCGGATAACGACGTTCTGATCGATGCGTTGTGCAACGTCCTTGAGGAACCGGATGCGGATCTCCCGGTTGTTCTCACGCAGACCTCGCTAACGGGATACATCGGAACGTGGCCTGTTCACGGGGACGCAGACTTACTGTACATCTGGTTCGACACTGAGACGAACGATTTCCGGATCCGGATTGTCGACGTGAAAGCTGGGCATGACGAAAAGCCGTACCACCAGATTCAGGTGGCGATGTACACCATTCTCGTTCGGAAATTCCTTGATGCAGTGTGGCCGGACGACGCCAACATCGGATTCCACTTAGAAGGCGGCGTCTCTCACCAAGGCTCTGACGAAGCCGTTACCGGAACACCTTCGGAACTCCCGGAGTTCGAGCTGTGGCCCCGAGAGAACGACGTGACGCGCCTCCTGTCTCCGGGAAGTGTATTCGACTCGTTCGATGCGAAAGACGAAGAAGATGTACTGTACCAACTGGATTCGAAGTGTACACAGTGTACATACGAAGAAGCCTGTTACACGAACGCGGTTGAAGACCGCAGCCCAGCACTCCTTGGCATCACCCGTAGTCAGCAGCGCCGCTTGCTGAATCTCGATGCTATCGACACCATCTCGGATATTGCAGAACTGGCGTACATTCCGGATGAGGAAAACGCCCGTCCGTACCTGCATGACACGCTCACGTTCCGGTCATCGAAGATGGACACCGTTCAGAAACTACGCAGTGATCTCGGATTAGGGCCGCAACTCGCCGAACTTGTGCAGCGATCGCAGACGATGGTGCAACTCATCGATCCGAGTGCCCGTGGGTATTCGCCGGACGGTGTGCCGTGGCTCATCGGAACTGGGTCGTGCGATCTCCCGGATGATGACCCGGCTCCCGGATTCGATATGCCGGGTGAAGTTGAACCGTCTGAAACCATGCCGCCCGGCGCGGAAGCCCAAGAAATCGAGATGGGTCGCCCACAACGCGGGGAACTGATTCGGGTGTACCTGCACGTACAGGAAGACTTCCGGAATCAGAATGTTGCCATGGTGAGCGGGTACGTCACGGCATCCAAGTACGAGAACAACAACACGCCGATTCAGTTCTCGCACCTCATCAGTGACATCCCTGAGCGAGCTGCTGATGACGACACCGAGTACGAACGCAAACTGCTTCGGGATGCGTATGCGGATGTCCAAGACAGCGTTTCCACGATTCAGGATGCGTTAGGGCGAGATAATGCGTTCGTTCACTTCTACGTGTACGGGCAACACGATCTCTCGGCGCTTCATGAGTCGTTAGGCGAGTACCGAGACGATGAACAACTGTCCGAATTTCAGGACCTCCTATTACTGTCCGGGGACATCGACAGTGAAGATGATCAGGCGATGGTGTCCTCGGTCCAACGCGAAATCACGACTCATGTGTCGCTTCCTGCACCGAACACCGGGTTGCTTCCCGTGATGAACATGCTGCCGACACGGGACTTCACCGCGCACGATTGGAAGTACGACCGCGACGACACCGGGGAGACGCATGATCTTCGGGGTGCGTTCTGGCAGAAGATGTTCGATTTCAAAGTCCCGTACACAACGAACCAGACCGACATCACACTCACCCACGGCGATCACGACAACGCTGCTGGTCGATACCCTGGTCGCATCCGTCCGCACGCTCAGATTCCGTTAGAGTATGTGTGGTGTGCTGTTGGCCGCATCGATGCAGACTGGGTTGCGGATCTGGATCCGAATGGCGCGGGCCGGAAGATCAACGGGTTCCGGTACCATTCGATGTCCGACCGCGAAGTCGAGATTAACGAAACGGACGTGAAAGCTCTCGGTGAGAGCCTTGCGAAAGGCGTGATGGCTGTTGAGCGATCGCTCACGTACCGAGATACGTTCATCAATAAAGCCCCAATCGACATCGAGAACCCACCGGGAATTGGAACCGGTGGGGCGGAATTTGCGAATGCGTTAGTGGAATTCCTTGACATGGAGCATAACGCCCAGCGAGACGACATTCACTCGCTGTACTCGCTCCCGGTGCTTCAGCGTGTTCGGACGGGGCGTTCCATCCCGGTTGCAATCTGTGATGATCCGGCGCTGGTAGATGAAAACGAGTACGTGTTCGAGGGCGTTCTTGCGTATGATGCGTTCTTCGATGATGCAAGCAGCATCGCTGCTCGCTCCCGCGTGAAGGGCGGTGACAGTAGCTCCACGGGGAGTTGGATGGTGATGAATGAGATAGAGTACGATGCGGATGGAAACGCACAGCAGGTGAATTACAACGCCGGGTCTGGTGCGGAATACATGTCGCCCGAAGACATGGAGAAGAACGTCCCAGTCACCATCGACCGAATTGACTGGAATGCTGGCGAGGAGAACCGTGGCCGGATTCAGTTCCGGCACATGGACTTCTTCTCGAAGGCCGGGAACAACTACGATCACACCCGGCGCACCGTCACCACGGACCCCGGACAGGAAAGCTGGCGGAACCAGTTGGTTCAGTACGGCGACTACTTTGTTCTGGATCCGCAGACGGACGACATCAACAGCCAAAAAGCTCGGGACATGCTGTCCGATGGCGCTGCCCGGCATAACCCGATGTACCAGTTATTCACCCGTCTGCTCAATGGCGAAGACCTCCGAACAGACCGATTCAGTGACGATCACATCAGTGATGCGTTAGACTGGATGGATTCGTATCTCGGACGCGAAGACACGGACGGACATCCGCCAAACACCCACCAACGGAATTTCATCGAGGAATCCGACCATCAGATGAGTCTCTTGCAAGGCCCGCCCGGGACCGGGAAAACCAGTGGCGCGCTCTCGAAAGCCGTGTTGACGCGCGCCGTGTCGCTTGAACGCGATCAGATTCCGTCTGCTGGGTTAGTCACTGGGAAGTCCCACCCATCGATTGACGAAGTACTGGCGGACACTGCCAAAGTCATTCACCAGTACCGCGAAGACCCTGACACGGACAATCTCGATGACCTTCAGGTGGTTCGTCTCGGGGGCACGGAACCCGATGATACGCATGATGAGTATGAGGCGCTCACCGCTGAAGTGACGTACATCGACCGGTACAGTTCCGACCCGGAAAATGAGGAATTGCTTCACAGTCTGTACGCTTCCATCACGGATTCGCGGGCTGATGGGCAGACTTCGATTGAGTCACAGAACCTAATCTTGTTCACGACACCGGGGCAGTTCCACGGGATGATGAAAGACTACGCGAAAGGCCTGTACAGTGACAGTGACGGGAACATCATCCAGCCCGATGAACTTGTTGAGAAACCGGACCAGCACTACTTCGATTACGTTGCAATTGACGAAGCGTCAATGATGAACGTCCCGGAGTCAATTGTCGCGGGGTCATTCATCAAACCGGATGCTCAGATGTTCGTGTGCGGCGATCAGCGGCAGATGCCGCCGATCATTCAGCATGACTGGAATTCGGAGTCACGGTGGAGTGTCGCGGAGCTTGCTCCGCATCTCTCGTTACTGGATTACCTGCGATTCCTTCGCGGGGACGATGTCGATGGGGTGAATGATGACATCGTGGTTGAATCCCCCGAGGCTGGGATTGCGATGAGTCAGCTTCAGTGGACATACCGCTGTAATCCCACAGTCGCGGAGTTCCTGAATAAGCACCACTACTCGCAGGATAACATCACCTACGAGTCCAAGGTGAACAACATCATGGACGCCCCGGATGTAAATCAGGGCACGGCTGTTGGAACAGCGTTGACGCCGGAGAAACCGCTGGTACTCATCAAACACAACGAGTCCAGCAGCCAGCAGCTGAACGCGACTGAAGCTGCAATCACGAAGGCGTTGATGGAAGGCTTGACCGAGCAGCAACAGGAAGATGTCGGGGTTGTCGTTCCGCACAACGCCCAGAAAGCGTACCTGACGAAAGAAGCCAGTGACGCGGTCGAGATTGACACCGTGGAGCGATTCCAAGGCGGTGAACGAAGTTTCATCACGGTATCCGCAACTGCCAGCGATCCGGACTTCGTGAAGGCCGAACAGGACTTCCTATTGAATCCGAATCGGCTGAACGTCGCGATGAGTCGGATGCAGGAGAAACTGTGTCTCATTGGCAGTGAATCCGTGTTCGACATGGTTCCGGACAACACGGACACTTACGAACAGGCGATGCTGTGGAAGGCTCTGTACGAAGAAGCGGACGTTCTCAACATGGACCCGGCGTGGAGCGGCACCGTCACTGAATTCACTGACGAAGTCGGTGTTGACAGTGACTTCCCATGCCGTGGCGGGTCCGAAATGGAAGTGTATCTGCTTGATGCAGACGACATCGAACCCCGAACTGGATAGACGCCCCTCCGAATCCCCGTGAGTGTTTTACCGGGAGTATTCTCACACCCGTTGAATGACAGATCCAATTCTCGTTGCTGTCGATGGACGAGAAGCCAGTACGAGAGCTATCTGCTTCGGATTAACGCAAGCGCATGACCTGAATACTGGGCTTCACATCGTGTACGTCACGTCAGGCGACGATGACGAAGTCACAGACTTGGTTTCAGAGTCCGTTGAAACAGCAATTGAGAACCACGAATACGGCGACGACGTTGTAATTCAGTTCACTGAACTGGATAACCCGCATGACCTCGGTCGACCGGGTGTCAGCATCGCACATCGCCTTGAAGAATATATGCACGATGCCCACACGAATTTCGAGTACCTCATAATCGGGAATCAACACCACGACTCTGTTCAAAAAGCAATGGTCGGGAGTGTTGCGTCAACTCTTGTTGATAACCGGACGCTCCCCGTGCTTCTCGTTCCATAGTCATCCTCACGTCGGTGTTCGACAGCTGAGTTTCTGCGAATGTTTTTCAGCAACCCTGTCAGAGAATAGTGTACGACGAATGACTCGCTCGTCTCAGAACCCCCGGCCTGCCGATTCATCTGAAAATCTTGATCCATTCCTCGGCACCGACTCCGGGCAAATGACGCTCCCGGACGCATCCGGGCCAGTAACTCTGGAGTACGGCACACCAGACACGTGCTACGAGAATTGGCCGTCCCCAGACGCAATTCTTGCAGATGTCACTGGGGTGAGTGCAGCTACACAGTCTGTTTCAGATGCGTGCCGTGTGTTACAGCCGCATTTCGAAACATGGATGCAGTCATCAGCACCTGGAACGACACTATGGCTCATCACCCCAACCGGTGACTGGCCCAGTATCCATTCTGAAGCCGAATCTGCCGGATGGGATCACCGAACAACACTCACATGGCGAAAAGACTGTGGAGATGTGCCTTGCACACAAGACGACATCGATGAAGTCACTGTCACGTGCGCCCGGTACGTTCGCCCGCCTGTATTCGAGCATGTTCGAGATCACCCACCGACCCCGCGAACGTGTTCTATTCAATCGTGGATTCAGTCAGAATGGGAGCGCAGTGAAGTCAGTCGCAGTCTTATTGAAGACCGCATCCCGGAATTCCCAATTGCCGAGTACCTAACCGGCGAATCAGAACTCAAACTCCCGTTCTCGGTGTTCATAGAACTCCGAGACTGCATCTCGGAATACGGGAAACAGAACATCATTCCGTACTTCTGGACTCCACTGGAAATCGATGAGTGGACCGAACAAACATGGGATGACATCCACCCAGTATTCGAGGCCGATGCAACGCTCACGACACTGTGGACAGATGTGTCTCCGTCCCCAGAGAACCGCCTCGATGAACTCAATCTCGGAGACTCCCCGACACTCCCCACGCAAACAACGATCGAGACATGGCGGAAACTGTTGAAACTCACCACCACGTCCGATGATCTGGTGTGGGTGCCGTTCGCTGGCGCTGGTGATGCGTGCATCGCGTCGAAAGAAATGGGGCGGGAATGCTGCGGGGCCGTTGCCGGACGGGACGCCTACCGTGTTTCGCAGTCGCGGTTGGAAGACGCTGTGTTTGGCCGTGGAATCGGGAATACACAGGTATCGTTCACTGATTTTTGAAGTTTCAGTCCAATACTTTGTTCGGAGTGTGCGGCGTTGTTCTTCCACAGTTATCACAGCCAAGATGGTGAACGTGACTCCCACCAGCTAACCCGGATTTGTCTCGTTTTTGTGTTGCTTCTCTGCACGAATCGCATTTAAGGACAATAATCTCTCCCATACGAAGAAGTCGTGACTGATCGGGGAACAAGTTAACGCCACAAATCCCTGTTCAATCCACCTGGAAAGTGAATTCTTCATAGGGTTTATTAGAGTGCCGGATGTACGTTTAGTTGCGTCACAATAGGCGCTCTGTGAGCGCGGAGCCACCCGCGTGCTTGGGCAACACGCCAATCAACTCGGTGCCATGAAGGGATGTCTCTTCACTGGTATCCCCCCTGCTCGCTTGGTGTGGTCCGGCCAATCATCTTGGCCTTTCGAGCCGAGGACGAGGGTTCGAATCCCTCAGCGAGCATCCGGCTTGCACCCGTAACTGCAACCCGCCTCGACGGCCAACATGGGTCACCGCAGATTCAGTTCTGCATCGAGGCTTCAGTCGCCCCTTCTCCGGGGCGGCAAGACGGCTCTGATCCAAGTCCGTCCCCTACACGGGACGGGCGTTAGGTGATTCACACCCGTCGCCAACCGGTTCGCCTGAACGATGCACCGTGGCCATCACCCCATATGTGGCTGGGGAGCTGCGAGTTCGACTCTCGCTTCAGGCATCTCCAACGGGCGGTAGTAGACGGTAACGCCGAACCCTCAACCCGGATGGAGTTCAGCGAGGCCAACGGTGGTGATCTGGAACGGGCTGCAACCCGTCACACCACCCCCTACACGGGTAAAATAGGGCTGAGGGCTGCAACATCGATGACGGGTGAAAGCCCGTGCAGTCACTGGGGATTCGCATCCCCGTGTCCGAGGGCGTTTCGCCGCCACTGACTCCCGCAGACTCGGGAGGTGGCGCAGGTTCAACTCCTGTCTCGGGCTTCACGCTCGATGCAAAACGCATCGGGAAGCGCGCTGCTATAGCAGCCGGGAACCCATGCACCGACCAAATGTGTCGGCGACGTAGTACCCATGTGCCCGAAT
>Ga0136578_100247_pt1 | contig 20365 bp, 16 predicted proteins | sample AntDeeMetagen190_FD_104795 | JGI IMG/M metagenome (GOLD analysis project Ga0136578, IMG submission 104795) | Saline lake microbial communities from Deep lake, Antarctica - Metagenome #190 | ecosystem: Environmental > Aquatic > Non-marine Saline and Alkaline > Saline | place: Antarctica: Deep lake... | reverse complement strand
TCGGGAACGAGTGGCCGCTCTCCAGCGGGAACTCGCTCTGGGCGTCCCAGAGCCACTCGACGACCTCGGTCTCCGTGTCGACGATGAAGACCTGATCCGCGACGATGTCGGCGACGAGCACGTGGCGCTCGTCGATGCGGTCCATATCGTGCCACTCGGCGGCGGTCTCCTTGTGATCGTAGCGTTCGTAGACAACCTCGACCGCGCCGGTCTCGAGGTCGACACGCTCGATGACGTTCCTGGCGCACGGCGGATCGCCGCAGTTGGGTCCGTCCGTGTGGATCGTGTCGGTCGCGGTGTACTCGACGGTCAGCGGATCGCCCTCGACCGGATCGACGTCGAAATACTTCGTCCGCGAGTTGTTGTAGTAGAGTACCTCCTCGTCGGGTTGGTAGGCCGTAATCGTCCCAGCGCGACCCGATTCGGTCACGACCGTGTGGTTCTCGGTCGGCAGTGCCTCCGGGACGGCCTCCTTCGACGCCGTCGAGAGGCCGCCCGACGCCGCGGCGGCGACGACGGCGGTCGAAAGCAGCACGACGACGCCGAGGCCGACCCGAATCCGGGTGCGCGTGAGCGCCGGTCGGACTCGAGCGAGCGACGAACGCGGGCGGTTCGTCACGGTATTACCTCCGCGACCCGAAACGGAGCCGCTTGGGGAGCCATCAGTCGTCGATTTCAGGGAGAGGTAGTAGTAGTTTTCCCGCTCGTTCGCAACGCTACCGCGGATCGGGCCGAGCGGGACGCTGCCGGTGCGGTCCGATCGAACGTGTCAGGGCCGCGGTGCAGCCTTCTGTAGCGCCGTCTCGGCGATGTTGCCGCCGTAATCGGCGCTTCTGGACAGCGAGTCGACGATCAACCCCAGCGACTGGGCCTGCACCGGGTCGAGATCTCGGAGCATGTCGTCGATCTGGCGGGTGTGCTCGTCGATCTCGAGGACGGCCTCCCGGGCGTCGTGGCCGAGCCGGTTTGCCTCCCCGGTTTCGTCGGCGAACAGCGCGTCCATCGACTTCTCGAGGACGGTGGAGGCGTCCGTATGCAGTTCCTCGAGCGCCTCGGCGACCGGCTCGGGGATCTCCTCGAGTTTGAGCGCGATGTTGCTGATCTTGGCGGCGTGGTCGGCGACGCGCTCGAGCTGGCGGGCGCTCGAGTGGAAGTCGAAGCAGTCCTCGCGCGGGACGCCGAGTTCCTCGGCGGCGCGGGGCGACCGGAGGGTGGCGCGGAAGATCCGCGAGACGACGAGCCAGAGCCGGTCGACGTCGTCGTCGCGCTCGATCACGTCGCGAGCGATGTCGTCGTCGTTTTCGATCAGTGCAGTCACCGCGTCCTCGAGCATCGACTGGGCGATCAGGCGCATCCGCGTGACGGCGTTGACGATCGACAGCTCCGAGGAATCGAGGAGGTCCTGAATGACCACGCTGTCGGTGGTCTCCTCGAGGACTTCGACGCCGACCAGCCCCTGGGTCGCACTTCGGATCGCGCGACGCTGGTCGGTCGTGATGCGCCCTGCCTCGAGTCTGATGATGTCGAAGCCGCTGACGTACATCGTCATCACGGCCCGGGTCAGGCGTTCGCCCTCGATGCTCGAGATGTCGAGGGTCCCCTCCTGGCGCTCCGTTTCGCTCTGGGGCGTCAGCAACAGCTCGCTGTCTTCGGGGTAGAACTCGACGGTTGTGCCGGCGCTGACGTCGTTGTCGTTCGCCCACGTTTTCGGCAGCGAGACCGTGTACGTCGATCCGCCCGTCACCTGGACCTTTCGCGTCTCCATGTGGTCGGATGTAGTCCGCTCGAATATAAATATAGCCGCATCTATAGAGGCTCGCTGGCAGACTACCAACACCCGATACAGCTGGTAGTATCGCACTTATACTCGAAATTCGTCCGCATAGAACGTCACGAAACTTGTGAGAAGCGATATCTATATAGATCCGCTCGAGCCGCTTTCTGCGCGTCGCAGTCCGAATGATCGATCGTCTCGTTCGAGGACCCTCCTGTTCGAGAATTACCCCGTTCGAGGATCGCGACTTCCGTACGAAAGCCTCGCCCTCTTCCGCGTTCCAGTGCAATCTTCGTTCATGATTGGCGCCTACACGATCGGCAAGAAAGCGGTTCAGTTCGGCTACAAACGCTACGGAATCCCAGGAGCCATCGCGACCGGCGGCGCGGCGCTCGCGGGTTACCTGATCGTTCGCCGAGCGCTGAAATCGTCGACGAACGGCGGGAACGTCGACTCGGCGATCGACGCCGGGGAGATCCAGTCCGCGGTCGAGGAGAAGGGGCTGAGCGCGGTGACCGATACGGGGACCCTCGAGCGGGCGATCAACGAGGAGGAAGTCGGCTCCGCCGTTGACATGGACGACGTCCAGTCGTCGGCCGAAGCGGAGACCGACGAGTTCGCCGACAACACGGGAGACGGCGACTCGAGCGCCGATAGCTAGATCGAACCCCCGATCACCCGTCACGAGACGTGTGTCACCCACCAGTAGCCAGCCACCACCGTCCAGACGTGTTCCGTGCCGTCACCGCGTTCTCACTACTCGATAGACAGCCTGTGACGGATCGAAACAGCCAACCCGAATATGAGCAAGCGAGATCCCACCACCGAAACCGGCGACAGTCCCGCGACCGAATCCGAACACAGCGAATCGAAACGCAGCCGCGAGTCCGTCTCGAGGGCGCGCCAGTCCGTCCGAGGGGGCATCGAATCGGGCCTCCCGGCAGGTATCGGCGGCGGAGTGAGTCTCCTCCGCGGCGTCCGAGCGCTCCGCCGGGGCGAGCGCGAGCACGGCGTCGGCCAACTCGTTCTGGGCGGCGTACTCCTCGCGGTCGCAATCGCCCAGCGACGGTCGGACGAGAGACGGAGCGAAGCCCGAGTCGACATCGATCAGACGGACGTCGTCAGCACCGCGCCCGAGATCGGCGACCTCGCGGACCGAGACGCCGGCGGCGGCCGGCATACCGGTGACGAGGCCCGGCGCGTCGCCGGGACCAGCATCGACATCGAGGACGTGGACTCGAGTCCCGACCTCGAGAGCGATATCGACGCGACCGGGATCGATCAGTCGGACGTTGTCGAGACCGGCACCGACGAGGAGCGACTCGCGGACGTGGCGAACGAGTCCACTGTGCCTGACAGCGAGTCCGACGGTCTCGAGAGCGAACCCGACGTTCCCGAAAGCGAGTCCGCTATCACTGAGAGCAAGTCGGAGAGTTCCGACAGTGCTGGAGGCGTATCCGACAGTCCTGACAGCGCCGAAACTGAAGCAACCGAATCGTACGAGCGACTGGGTTCGGCCTCGTTCGACGAACATAGCGGCGAAATCCCGGTTCCCCAGCGCGCGTTCGATCAACACATCCTGTCGCTCAGATCCGAAGCGTTCTGGGGGATCCGCGAGGAGGACGACGCCGTCTTCGTCTCACAGGAATTCGACCCGATTCAGGACGCTGGCGGAATCCGTTACGTCGCGAGTACCGAGATCGACGGCGAGCGAACCCTGACGATTCCCGACACTGTCCTGAATCACTGGGATTCCGTCGCGGGCGGCGGAATGGCCGTCGCCTCCGGCGACGAAATCGTGTTCGTCACCGCCGACTCGCTACAGGCCGACAGTCAGATACGAGTCGTCCCGGAGCAGTGGATCGACGACGTGCTCGAGGACGGCGAGTAGCGCCGAACGGAGGGCACGACGGATCGGGGTGATTTAGTTCCCGTCTCGAACGCGCTCGAGCACCGCGAGTGTCCCGTCCGCGTGCACCTCGTCGAGCACCTCGTCGGCGGCCGCTTTCGCCATCTCGTCGGCGTTTCCGACGGCGAAACTTCGGCCGACCGTTTCGAACGTCGAGACATCGTTAATCGAGTCGCCGATGGCAACACAGTCCGCGAGGTCGATCCCGACGTGGGCGGCGATCCGCTCGAGTCCCTCGCCCTTGTTCGGATCGGTGTCCTTGACGTGGTAGGCGTAGCCGGTGTCGATCACCTCGAGGCCGTGTTTCGCGCCAATCTCGCGCAAGGGGTCGATCGGCTGCTCGAGGCTGACCGCGATTTCGGTCTCCCGCCAGCGGTTGACGGTGTCTTCCGCGCCCCAGCCGAGCTCGTAGCCGGCGGCTCGGTACTCCTCGGTGACGGCTCGAGCGGCCTCGCAATCGGCGGTGAAGAAGACGTCATCGCCGGTGTAGACGACGCCGCCGTTTTCGGCGACGACGAGTTCGGGAATCCCGACGAAGTGACAGAGCGCGACGGGGTAGGGGAAGGCCTTCCCGGTCGCGATCACGACGGGCGCGTCCCACTCCCGGAGCGGATCGAAGACGCGGGGATCGATCCCCCAGCCTTCGGGGCGGGTCAGGGTGCCGTCGATATCGAGGACGAGCGGCGGATCGGCGGTCATGTACGTCACTCGAGGGCTGTGTGCCCTAAAAGAGTCGGTTCGGGTGTGCTCGAGACTGACGGTTCGTCAGTGATGGTCCTCGGTTACCGATCGGAAATCCGCACAGAAGCCCCGTCGGGATTCAGTTCTTCGAATCGTTTCTTCGCGGAACGCGCGAACTGAACGGGGGACACTCACTCAGTTAATCAAAACAGCGATGGATCGTGGAAATGATGCGTATTTAACGTTATGAGGGACGATAGCTGAAGCCGAGGGGTATGTGATGGTCAAGTACGATGAGGTATTTGACGCACTAGCGGCCAACCACCGACGACAGTTACTAATAAAATCACTCTCCAGCCCCCACTACGTCTCAAAACCGTCTGGTATTGCTCGGGAGATCGCACAAGCAGACGAGAACCTCCTTCAGAGGCATCTATCCAGTTCTCGAACGATTGCAGAGGTGGATGAGTACGCGATCAGTATGCACCACATCCACCTTCCGAAAGTAGCAGAGTACGGATTCATCGAGTGGAATCGAGACGATAATCTCGTCGTACAAGGTCCCCGCTTTGACGAGATACGACCTCATCTCCGACTAGTGGCTGAACAGCAGGACGAACGCCGTACAAAAAATCTCGTCGTAACTCCGCGTAGGTGAGGGGTAGTTGAGACAGAAGACGCTGTTCAGTATCTCTTCGCTACTTGCCCCTCTGGGGGACACGCATCACACTCGTTGCGTTTCGATAGCGTCGTGGACCGAAATCTCCACCAGTCGATCGGAGAGACGGATTACACTCGAAGTCCGAACTCGTTTAGAGCGCGAGGTAGCCCGCGTTGGGGAGCAATCCGAGCAGATAGAGAATTCCCAAGACGAACATGAACGCCGCGATCGCCATCGCCGGCGGGTCGACGTGCGTTCCGGAATGCGAGTAGAACACTCGCTGGCTCAGTTCGCCGAGCAGCCCGCTGATCGCGCCGAACGCGCCAGCGACGAGCAGCACGATCGGATCGCTCCCGACGGCCGACGCTGCGATCACCGCACCCGTCGAGCCCAACAGCGTGATGTGGTGGGTAACGGGGATCTTCTCGACGCCGAGGTTGAGAAACAGCAGGCTCATCGCGGAAATCGCGTAGCCCATGAAGATGCTCCCGGTCTCGAGCCAAATGAAGCCGCCGAGGATCCCGCCGACGATGCCGATGGCGGTGACGCCCGCCCACTCGTACTGGTGTGGCAGCCAGGGTTCGGTCGCCAGCCGCTCGGTCTCGGTCCCGCCGTCGGCCGCCACGCGCTTCTCTTCGTGCTCGAACGGCGACATGTCGAGGATGCTCGAGCCGCCGACCCTGCCGACGAGCGGGTAGCCGAAGGCGAGTCGAGCCAGGAACGCCGTCGCCACGACCGAGAGCGCGATGTTGTCCGTCGGGAAGCCGACTCCGCCCATGATCCGGGTGAAGAGCATCCCCACTGCGCCGAAGATCGCACCGACCGCGAGGATGTCGGGCTTGGTCCCGAACGCGTACAAAATGTTCTTCCCGAAATGATAGTCCCAGTCGTCTGGTTCCATCTCGGGGTACTTCCGGCCGGCGTACGCCGTCGCGGCCACGCCGCCGGCGAAGGCGATATGGGGACCGGTGACCGCGCCGAAGCCGATCGTCCCGGTGATGCCGGTCGCGATGTTACCGGCACCGACGGCATCGAGTCCGCCGAGTTCGCCCTCGAGGACGGCCAGCCCCTCGCCGAGGAAGACGACGAACCCCGTGAAGACGAACGCGGGCAGCGCCCCGAGGGCCGCGCCGAACGCGCCGCCGGCGAGGGCGGCAATGAGCAGGACGACGAACGCCTCGAGTTCCATCCCGATGACGGGTATCTGAAACAGGGGCTGGAACATGGGTTACTCCTCCGCGTCTTGCGCCCAGTCGCGCGATCGGTCGACGGCGTCGGACCAGCGGTCGTAGCGCCGATCGGCGTCGTCCCGGTCCATCTCGGGTTCGAACTCCGCGTCGACCTGCCAGTTGCTCCGCAGCTCGTCGGGATCGCTCCAGTAGCCGACCGCGAGTCCGGCCGCGTAGGCCGACCCCAGCGCCGTGGTCTCGTCGACGACGGGGCGAACGATCTCCGAGCCGATGATGTCCGACTGGAGCTGACAGAGGAAGTTGTTCTTGACCGCGCCGCCGTCGACCTTCAGCGAGCGCATCTCGATACCCGAGTCGGCCTCCATCGCCTCCGCGACGTCGCGCGTCTGGTAGGCGATCGACTCGAGGGTCGCGCGAACGACGTGTTCCTTGCGGGTGCCCCGCGTCATCCCGACGATGGTGCCACGTGCGCGCTGGTCCCAGTGGGGCGCGCCCAGTCCCGTAAAGGCGGGAACGACGTAGACGCCGTCAGTCGTGTCGACGCTGCGGGCGAGCGACGCCGTTTCGGCTGGGTCGTCGATCAGCGTCATGTCCTCGAGCCACTCGATCGCCGCGCCCGTGACGAAGATCGACCCCTCGAGCGCGTACTGAACCGCCTCACCTGAGCGCTGGAAGCCGATCGTCGTCAGCAGACCGTGATCGCTCTCGACGGCCTCGTTCCCGGTGTTCATCAGGAAGAACGAGCCGGTACCGTAGGTGTTCTTCGCGTCGCCGGCGTCGAAACAGGTCTGGCCGAACAGGGCCGCCTGCTGGTCGCCCAGCGCACCCGCGACCGGAATTTCGGCCTCGAGGAACCCGTCGGGGTCAGTCGACCCGTACGTTTCGTCGTCGCTCGAGGGGCGGACCTCGGGCAACATCGCCTCGGGGATCGAGAACTCCGCGAGGAGGTCGTCGTCCCACGCGAGATCGTGGATGTTGTACAGCATCGTCCGCGAGGCGTTCGTGACCTCCGTAACGTGCTCGCCCGTGAGGTTGTAGATCAACCACGAGTCGATGGTGCCGAACAGGACCTCACCCTCTTCCGCGCGGTCGCGGATGTCCTGTGGACGGGATCGTTCGAGTTTGATCGGATCGGCGTTGTCGAGCAGCCACTCGGCTTTCGTCGCCGAGAAGTAGGCGTCGGCCTCGAGGCCGGTCTTGTCGCGGATGGTTTCGACCATTCCGTCGTCTTCAAGCTGTTCGACGCGGTCCGTCGTCCGGCGGTCCTGCCAGACGATGGCGTTGTGAACTGGCTTTCCGGAATCGGCGTCCCACAGCAGTGTCGTCTCCCGCTGGTTGGTCACCCCGATGGCCTCGAGCCGGTCGGGACCGATGTCCGCCTGCCCGAGCGCCCGTCGGATGACCTCTTTGGTGTTTTCCCAGATTTCCATCGGGTCGTGTTCGACCCAGCCGGGTTCCGGATAGATCTGTTCGTGTTTCTGGTAGGCGTTCGCGACGACCTGCCCTTCGTGATCGAAGACGATGAAGCGGGTCCCGGTCGTTCCCTGGTCGACCGCACCGACGTACGTGGATTCTGTCACTCGTATTCACCCGGTGTTGTGTCGCCACGCGACGATTTACTATTGATCGCGTGATACCGGTAAACAATTTTGACGACCATTATAAACGTTTCTGAACGTGTCATAACATGACATAGAAGTACTAGTAGGGCTGGAACCCCGTAATAACGGCCCAGATTCGGGAATACGACGGGTTCGAAGCCGTCGATCTGGTCGCCTGATCGCGTCGTCCCGCCGTGGACGAGCCGACCTGCCCAGGAATTTACGGGCGTTTGGCTACCACCGATAAAATAATGGGTGGGGTGATCGTAGATGCGGACGAAGGGATGGCAACCGATACGGAGGTCCTCGTTCTCGGCGGCGGCTCGACCGGCTGCGGTATCGCCCGCGATCTGGCGCGCCGCGGCCTCGAGGTCACGCTCGTCGAGCGAGGAACCCTCACAGACGGAACGACCGGCCGGATGCACGGCCTGTTGCACAGCGGTGGGCGGTACGCGGTGTCCGACCGGGCCAGCGCGCGGGAGTGTATCGAGGAAAACGAGGTGCTTCGGGAGATCGCGGGCCACTGTGTCGAGGAGACCGGCGGCCTGTTCGTCCAGCGACCCGAGGACCCGGACGACTACTTCCGCGAGAAACTCGAGGGCTGTCGTGAGTGTGGGATCCCCGCTCGCGTGCTCTCGGGCGCGGAAGCCCGCGAGGTCGAACCGCACCTCGCGGCGGACGTGAAGCGAGCGATCGAAGTCCCCGACGGCGCGGTCGACCCGTTCCGGCTCTGCGTCGCGAACGCGATCGACGCCGAGACCCACGGCGCGCGGATCGAGACCCACGCGGAAGTGGTGGACCTCTTGCGCGACGGCGACGACATCTACGGCGTCGAGGTGCGCCACGATTCGGGACCGGGGAAGCGAACACACGCGACGCCCGGGACGACCGAAGAGATCACCGCCGACTACGTCGTCAACGCGACCGGCGCGTGGGCCGGCCAGATCGGTGCGATGGCTGGCATCGAGGTCGAAGTCCGGCCCTCGAAGGGCGTGATGACGATCATGAACGTCCGGCAGGTCGACACGGTGATCAACCGCTGTCGGCCGAAGGGCGACGCCGACATCGTGGTTCCCCACGAGACGACGGCGATCCTCGGGACGACCGACGAGGAGGTCTCGGATCCGGACGACTATCCGGAAGCGGGGTGGGAGGTCGATCAGATGATCGACACCCTCTCGGAACTCGTCCCGATCCTCGAGGAGGCCCGGACCGTCCGGTCGTTCTGGGGTGTCCGACCGCTGTACGAGCCGCCGGGAACCGGCACCGAGGACCCGACCGACATCACGCGGGACTTCTTCCTGCTCGACCACGCCGACCGCGACGGCGTCTCGGGGATGTCGAGCATCGTCGGCGGCAAGTTCACCACCTACCGGGCGATGGCCGAGGAGATTTCCGACCACGTCTGCGAGAAACTCGGCGTGACCGCCGCCTGTACGACCGCCGAGGAACCCCTGCCCGGCAGCGAGAACATCGAAACGCTCGAGGCAGGCATGGACGACTTCGGACTGCGCTCGCCGGTGGCCCGCCGGAGCAAGCAACGGTTGGGAAGCCGAGCGCGTGACGTACTCGAGACGGACGAGCCGAACCCGGTGCTCTGCCAGTGCGAGGGGGTGACGCGCGCGGAGATTCGAGACGCGGTCTCGCAGTCGGGCTCGGATCTGAACGCGGTTCGGATCCGGACGCGAGCCTCGATGGGGAACTGTCAGGGCGGCTTTTGCTGTCAGAATATGGCGAACGAACTCCACCCCGAGTACGACGAGGAGACGGTCCGCGAGGCGCTGGACGACCTCTTTCAGGAGCGCTGGAAGGGCGAGCGTCACGCGCTGTGGGGCGAACAGCTCTCGCAGGCGATGCTCAACTACGCGCTGCACGCGACGACGATGAACAGGGACCGCGATCCCGCCAGCGCGGACGCGGATACGGCAGCGGTCGATTTCGCGGCCTTCGACGGCGGTCGGACCGAGGGGGACCGAGTCGACAGCTCACGAGGGGTTCGATAAATGGCGATCGAGGACGATGTCCTCGTCATCGGCGGCGGACTTGCCGGGACGACCGCCGCGCTCGCCGCAACAGAGCGAGACGGAGACGTGCAAGTCCGGCTGGTTTCGTACAAGCAGAGCACGCTCCGGCACGCGAGTGGGTTGATCGACGTTCTCGGATACACGCCGGCGGGCGACGGCCCGCTCGTGGATCCGTTCGACGCGCTCGAGGGACTCCCCGACGGACACCCCTACGAGCGCGTCGGGAGCGAGGCGGTCCGCGATGCGCTCGAGTTCTTCGACGATATCGCGGGCGACGCCTACGACGGGGCCCACACCGATGCGAACGCGCTCGTCCCGACCCACGGCGGAACGGTCAAGCCGACCGCCAGGTATCCGGTCTCGACCGCCGCCGGGCTCGCGAGCGACGACCGCGACGCCCTGCTCGTCGGCTTCGAGACGCTGCCGGACTTCGAAGCGCCGCTGGCGGCGTCCCACCTCGAGGCGGCGGGCGTCCCCTTCGAGGCCTGCGGCGTCACGGTTCAGTTCCCCGGCATCACTCGAGACGACGCGAAAATCACCCGGTACGCGCACCTGCTCGACCACGACGAATCCGTGGCGACGACGTTCGGTGAGACGACCGCCCGCGAGGCGCTCGCCGAGACCGTTCGCCCCCACCTCGAGGGCGAGTCCCGCGTCGGCTTCCCCGCGATCCTCGGCGACGAGCGCGCCGACGCAGTCAGAGCCGACCTTGCGGACCGACTCGGCGTCGACGTCTTCGAGGTCCCGATGGGGCCACCGAGCCTGCCCGGGATGCGACTCGAGGATCTCCTGTACGACGCGCTCGAGGAGCGGGGCGTCCGGGTGACGACGGGGGTTCCGGTGGTCGATTACGAGACCGACGCGGGCGAGACGGCCCCGAACGGTCTCGAACGGATCGATCACGTCGTCGTCGACCGGAACGGCAGCGAGATTCCCCACCGCGCCGACCAGTACGTGCTCGCGACGGGCGGACTGGTCGGAAAGGGCGTACGATCGGAGCGCGAGCGGGTGTTCGAACCCATCTTCGACTGCCACGTCCCGCACGCGGCGGACCGCTACGACTGGTTCGTCGACGACGTCTTCGGCGACCAGCCCTACGCGCGGTTCGGGCTGCCGGTCGACCGCGACCTCCGCCCGCTCGACGCCAGCGACGAGCCCGAGTTTTCGAACCTCCGGTCGGCGGGAGCGGTGCTCGGCGGCTACGACTTCGCGGCGGAGAAATCGGGTGCCGGCGTCTCGCTCGCGACGGGCTACGTCGCGGGCCGGCGCGCCGCCTCGGAGGGCGAACGATGAGAGACGACGTGTGCGCCTCGAGCGGCGGAATCGACCGACGGCACGCACACGATCGGAGCTGGCCGACCGACACGAACGGCACGGACGGTACGAACGGAATGGACGGCGACAACCGACTGATTCAGGTAATTCAATGAGCGACGCAGAACGACCGACCGACGACCCAGCGGGCGACGACGAGTTCGAGCCGATTCAGGTCTTTCCCGAGGCCGAGGAGATGGATCTTCGGCCGGGTGCGGACGACTGCTACAAGTGCTCGACCTGCGATACGAACTGTCCCGTCGCCGAGGTAGACGACGAGTTCCCCGGGCCGAAGTTCCAGGGCCCCGAGCAGTGGCGGCTCAAGCGCCAGGACGATCACGACATCGACGACTCGGTGATGAAGTGCTCGAACTGCATGCGCTGTGACAGTGCCTGCCCATCGGACGTCCCCCTCTCCCAGATGCACAACACCGCTCGAGGGGAGTACGTCGAGGAACAGATGGACACGTTCTCGCGAGAGTACGTTCGGAATCGCATCCTCGCGAACTACCGCCGACTCGCCCCGCTCGGGTCGATGTTCCCACGGACGACGAATTTCGTGATGGGGCTCTCCGCGACGCAGTGGTTGGGCGAGAAACTCCTCGGAATTACGAGCGAGCGGGAATTGCCGGCGTTCGCGACGGAGACGTTTCGGGAGTGGTGGATGAAGCGAGGTGGCAACGCCACCTCGAAAAAGCGAGCGCAGAAGGCGCGAGTCGCGAGGGATTCGGAGAGTCCCTCGGACCGTGCGAGCGGGCAGTCGGCCCGCGAGCAGACAGAGCGAGGCGGTGCACAGGTTCAAAACGACGAGAAGCGCATCGCCTACTTCCATGGCTGCTACGCGAACTACAACACGCCAGAGGTAGCCAAGGCCCTCGTGCGGGTCTACGAACATTTCGGCTACGAGATCATGGTTCCCGACCAGCACTGTTCGGGGACGCCGATGTTCGCCAACGGGATGCTCGAGGACGCGCGCCGGTCGGCTGAAACGAACGTCAGGGAACTCGCCGCGGCGCTCGCGGACGGCGCGGACGTCGTCGCCTCCTGCAGTTCGTGTTCGATGTCGATCCGGCAGGAGTACCCCGAACTGTTCGACTTCGAGGGAACTGAGGACGTCGCCGCGAACACCTGGGATGCCGTCGAGTACCTCCGAGTTCACGAGGACCTCGAGAGCGAACTCGAGGGGACGTCGATCGACGGGGCGCTTGCGGATTCGAACTTCGCCTACCACGCGCCGTGTCACGCGCGGAATCAGGGCCTCGACGGGCAGACGATGGAGGTGCTGGCAGCGATCGACGGCGTCGACGCCCACGATGTCGGCGACTCCTGTTCTGGGATCTCCGGCACCTACGGCTGGAAGGCCGAGAATTACGAAACATCCATGAAAATCGGGTCGGAAATGGTCGACCACATGGAAGATGCGGACGCGGAAACGGGACTCACGGAGTGTCCGACCTGTTCGATGCAGATGGAACACGGGACCGGCTACGAGATCACCCACACGCTCGAGGTGCTCGAGGCGGCGCTGGTCGGAACCGCGACGGAGGCAGACGCGCAGTAATGGACCTTCAGGAGCGAATCGCTCGCCGTCGATCGGCGCGGCAGGGACGACGTATCGTCGTGGATCGCGACCAGCTCAGCCCGGTCGTCCACCGGCCGGAACCGGTCGGTCGGGGCCCCGTGCTGGAGCAACTGCTCGACGCGCTCGAGCCGATCTTCGACGGGGAGCTGCCGCCGCCGGTCGCGATCGTCGGGCCGGCTGGATCGGGCACATCAGCGGTCGTGACCGCGATGTTCGACGCGTTGAACGACCAGTTCGGCGGCTCGAGCCGCGCAATCGAGACGACGACAAGAGGTGGACGAACCGAGCCGGTGACGTGGTTCGTCACCGTCGACGGCCGTCAGGTCGAGAGCCCCTTCGCGTTCTACCGAGCGGTGCTGTCGGGGCTCTCATCGGAACGGGTTCCCGAGAGCGGCGTGGGCACTGACGACCTCCGCGACCGTCTCAGCGACAGGCTGTCCCGTCCGGATCGGCGTGCCGTCGTCGCGATCGACCACCACGACGAGCCCGAGACGCTCGGGGTCGGTCGCGTCCGCGAGCTGCTGGCACCGGTCGCGGACTGCGCCACCGTCGCGGTCGGACGGACCGAACCCGACGATCACCGGGGCGAGACGGTCACCGTCCCGGCCTACCGCGATCACGAACTCGTCGACGTCGTCACCGATCGCGTTTCGACGGGACTCGCGGCGGGCGCGCTCGATCACGGCGCAGTCCGTGAACTGGCCGACTGGGCCGACGGGAACGCCCACGACGCGCTCGCGGCCCTGTTCGGCGCCGCCGTCCTCGCGAGCGAGGACGAGGCCGACCGGATCGAGTCCCCCCACCTCGAGGCAGCGCGGACCGACGTGCCCGACGACGGCGTGCACGTCGCTCGAGCGCTCGCGCTTTCGGCCACCCGGCAACGGGTGTTGCTCGCGCTCGTCGATATCGATCCGAGTGACCGCCCGATCCGCGAGCTAGCGAGCGCTATCGCCGCCCGGTCGTCACTAACCGCCGGAACGGTCACGCGATTCCTCTACGAGCTCGCGGATCGAGGCGTCATCGAACGGGTTCGGTTGTCGTCCCCCGGTCACAACAGCGGGCGGCAACCCAGCACGGTCGAACCGCGGTACCCCACGATCGCGTTCCGATCGCTGACGACGGTCTCGCTTGACGACGCTCCGTGATCAACGGCCGATACAATCATTTTTGACCGTGCGGCGAAATGAGTTGGACGACAACGGGGACACATGACTATCGAGATCGCGGAAACGGCCGACCCGTCCGGGCTCGAGGTATACGATTCCATCGAGCAACGCCGCTTGCAGATCGAAATGCCGGGGACAGTGTCGTTCGATGCGGTCGAGGGGGAGTTCTGTTTCCCGATCGACGAGACGTGCCGACTCGAGACTGACTCGCTCACGTTCAATCAGCTCTACTCCGTCACCGTTCACGACGAAACCGGTCGCACGGAGGCGAGTTTCGACGCCAGTGAAACGGTTCGACTCGAGGAACGGACCCAATTCGTCGGGTTGAGCGGCCCGATCAAGCTGTACTGTCGCATCGACGCACCGGGCACGATCGACATCGGGCTGACGTCGGTCCGGATTTCGACCGATCGAGAAACGACGGTTGAACTCGGTGCGCGGTCACTCCACGACCGGCCGCGGGGGACGATCACCACACCGCCCGACGTCGAATCGATGATGGAGGCCGTTTCCGCGCTTCCGTCCGCGCTCAAAACGACCTCGCCGGAGCGGACGTGGCCGACGCTGCGCGGCCATCCGCCGTTGCTCGAACTCGGCGACCGACTCGAGATTCCCGACGCTATCGATCCACCGGACGGCGAGATCTCGCTGACCGTCCCGCGGGAGTACGCTTCGGTATATCAGGCCGCTCCGCTCGCGTTCTTCCTCGGGGCGACGATCCGGCCCGGGACCGAGCCGATGCTCGAGACGTCGCGCTTCGAGTACTCGCTCTCGACTCCCCGCTCGTTCGAAGACGAGATCGCCCACCTTCTGAAACGATTCTTCTTTCTCGACGCGATCGTCCGTATGGACGGTATGTTCCGGTATGAACTACTAGAACGGGCCTCGCTCGAGGACGACCTCCCGTTCGACCTCGCGGAAACGTACGACCTGTCGCTTTCTCACCGGCTCAACCGATACCTCGAGGTTCCCTTCGAGGTGATCGAACCCCACGTCCCGCGGTGGCCGCTGACCGCCCACGTGCCATCGGAGCCCGAAAGCGCCTCGTTGCTCCCGTTCATCATCAACGAACTCGGAATCGTCCGCGAGACGCGGGGGCAGACGCCCGAGTCGATCCCGTCTCCGGAGACGACGAGTTCACAACTCGTTCGGTCGGCGACGACGTATCGCTCCCCCTCGGAGCTTCGGGACGAGCCCGAGTTCGTCGCTCCGGCCGTGACGGGCGAGTCCGTCGAACACGCCTGGTTCGGGGGCGGTATTCCCCAGCAGGCCTCGAAGGCGACACTCGAGGCATACCAGAGCCAACTCGAACACAGGAAACCGGTCGAGTCGATCGAACTCCTGCTCGTCTGTAACGACGTTCGGATGATGGACGAACACGACTCGCTCGACGGCAGCTACGGCAATCGGGAGAACCTCCCCTTCGAAATCGACTCGAAGTTCGGCGTCGGTTCCGAGCAATTGGCCGCGCTGCTAACCGACGGCGGCTACGACTTCTTTCACTACATCGGGCACGCGACCGAAGACGGACTCCGCTGTCCCGACGGGGACCTCGACATCCGAACTCTCGAGTCGGTCGACCTCGGCGTCTTCTTCCTGAATGCGTGCCGGTCATACGAACAGGGGCTTGCACTCACCCGCCGTGGCGCGTTCGGCGGCGTCAGCACGTACGCCGATGTCATCAACGAGGACGCCGTCACGGCCGGCGAGACCATAGCCAGACTGCTCAACCGCGGCTTCCCGCTTCGGGGGGCGCTCGAAATCGCTCGAGACAACGCCATGCTCGGAGAGCAGTATCTCATCGTCGGCGACGGTTCGACGGATATCGCCCAGTCGGACGGCGGTGCGCCGATGCTCGTCGCAATCGACTCTCGCGACGGGGACGGATACGATTTCTCCGCCAAATCGTACTCGACGAAGGAGTTCAAACTGGGAACCACGACGGCCTCGCCTATCGATTCGGTGTCCGACTGTCACCTCACTCCGAGCCACACGCCGCAGTTGCCGGTCGAGACGATGGAGCTTCAGGAATACCTCACCTGGACGGAGTTACCGGTCGTCGTCGACGACGAGTTACACTGGAACGACGGCATCGGAACGTCACTACTAAATTGAGAACGAGGGTCTTCACGACGGCGGACTCGATACGGTTCAGTTTCTGGTCACGACGGAACGGTTCGAAGCGATTGTCTCCCGATATCAGGGTCCCACTTGGGACATGCTTCCCGCTGCAACCGACCCTGCCTGACTGAGCAGGACGAACAGGGTGAACAGCGCGCCGATCATTCGGGGGTGCTTTGCGAGGTAGTCTTTCATGCTGTTTTTCGCGGACATCGCAATCCAATGGTTGTTTCCAATGGGAATAAATTTATCTAATAGTTACATATAGTAATTATTATGTTTCAACGAGAACGGGTCTCGAAAGGGGAGACGGCGGTCTGATTCCGGTTTTCAGCGGCTAGTCAGCGATAGTTCCGTACTCGAGGACAGTGGCGTGTCGTTACAATAATACCACTGATTCGGACCAGCGACAGCCGCGACGGCCACAACTGCCGGCCGTTCTGATGGGCCAACCCGCTGGATCATCGCCAGCCCCGCACCCGATAACCGGAACGCCCACCGATCGAAGCCGGAGAACCGCGAGCGACGCGGTTCGATACCGCTCGAGGACCCGTCGAACGACGCGGTGCATCCGGCTCACCGCGGCGCTCCTGCCGATCACGAACCCCGCGGTCGAGTCGGTCGCGCGACGATCGATCCGTCGTTCGATCTCGGCAGCCAACGCGATTGCCAGCGCCCCGAGGTTTCGATCGCACCGACCGACGATCGATGCGCGCGTCGCCTTCGAGACGCCGGCCGCGATGTCGGCCGATCCCGTGGAACAACCCTCGAGAGACGCCGGGAGAGCCGTTCGCATTGCTCGTGTCGTATTTCGGAGTCGCTCAAAAACATTCTCGACTTTCGCACCGATCGAGAACCGAGCCGCGACGCGAAGAACGGACAGCCGCGTTAGTGTGCTCGTTGCGGTGCGACCGGCTCGAACGCGTTCGCGGTCCCGTTGTCGGCAGTTCCGTCGTCCGACGAATTGGTACCGTCCGCGTCCGTGCTTCCGTCGTCGGTCTCGTTGCCGGTCGTTTCGTTACCCGACGTCTCGTTGCCCGGCGTCTCGTTCCCGGACGGATCCTCGACCTCCTCGAGGTCGCCGGCGTCGACGGTGTCGCCCTCCACCACTGCAGGCTCGGGGACGGCCGTCTCTCCGGTGAACTGCCGCAGTCCCTGTTCGCTGGACTCGAAGACGCTGACGCTGTAGTTGCCGGTCGCCTCGACGCTGCTGTCGGTGTAGCCGTCCTCGACGCCCAGTTCGTCGTTGGTCGCGTACGGGACTGTCACTTCGTAGCTCCCGTCGTCCGCGAGCGACGCCTGCTGTCTGTACGTGAACGTGCGTCCGGTGTCGGTCTCGAGATCGACCGCCACGACGGCCGTGGCGTTAGCAGCGTCGATGTCGTCGGCATCGTCGACGCTGCCGGTGATTGTCGCCCCCTCGACGCGCTCGTAAGTTTTCACCGACGAGACGACGTGACCGTCCCACACAGGCCTCCCGAGACCCTGATAGATCTGATTATTGCTGCGGGCCTGTGCGAGCTGCTGTTGGATCGCCTGCGTCTGGTTCGTCCATCCGGAGCCCCGGAGCCGCAGGGAGTAGCGGGGAATGGCCTGTCCGTTGATCCCCATGCCGCCGACGATCGCGTACTTGTCGTTCTCGTGGACTAACCGGTAGTGTTCCATCCCGGCCGCATCCTGCAGGTACAACGATGAGAGCGTCGTATTGTCGTAATTCTCGTTTGCGCTCGGTAGTTGTTGCGTCTGGTTCCCTCCGGCCGAGAACTGCTCACCGCTGACGTAGTGGCCGTAGTCGGGGCCGGACCACTGCGTGATCGGACTGAACTTCTGACCGGCCATCTCGTTGTCGATCATCACGTATCGGACGTCCTCGCCCGAATCACTGCCCGAAGTCGCCTGCCGGAGTTCCTCAGTGGAGCGATCGGCAACCGGCTCGCCCGCGGCGATCGCGTCGAGAACCAGTTCCGCCCGTTCCTCGGACTCGGCGGTCAGGTACGTTGACGACGACCGCGCGTTTTGCTGGAACGGGTTCGAGTGCGGAATCCGTTCGGCCTGGGTCGTTATCAGGTGGCCGTAGTCCCACCACGACATGACGCCGTAGGCCCCCTCCGGATACTCGTAGTCGCCGTCACCCGGATTGTACGTTCCGTAGTAGTCGAGTTCGTCGGCGTTGTTCGCGCCGCCGTAGTTCCCCGGCGCAGGCGTGTTCTCTTTGAGCCAGTGGTTCGATTCTTCCCAGTTCGTCGCGCTCCCGCTCGGACCGGTCTGTTTGCCCTGATCCCACGCAGTCGCCTGCGCGAGCGGTGGCAGGAGCGGTGCAAAAAGGAGCAAAACGACGAGCAGGACGACGATGACCTGATAGGTCTCGACCTGTCTGATGGAGTCAAGGCTGTTCTCGAGGTCGAGATCGAAGAGGCGGGTGATTTCCGCGACGAACGCCGCGTTGACCACTGCGACCGCGAGCGTGAGGTAGTACATGAAGCGCACCTGCGTCGCGGCCATGCTGATCAGGAACAGCGCCCAGACGATGACCAGCGTGTGCTCGGCGCGGAATTTGCGACCGAGGAGCGGCCGAATCGCGAGGAATGCCAGCCCGGCGAGCATCGTGTAGAATGCGCTCCCGAACTCGGTGAAGACGCGGTCGAAGAAGTTCTCCGGCGGCTGGGCCTCGGCGATGGTGAGGTCAGTGGCCGTCCCGCCGAACGGGAGCATACGACGCGTCGCGTTCCCGATGATCGAGTCGAACAGACTCGGGACGGCGAGCCACATCACGACGAACGTCGCAGCGATGAGTCCGCCGATTGCGACGGGGTAGTATTGGCGCTCGAGGCCGCGATTATTCCATTCGCGTGCGAGCCAGGCCATGAAGACACAGCCGGCGGCCACGAGGAAGGCGGTCAGCGGCTGGAGCAACCCGAAACTGGTCGAGCCTGTACTGCCGGGCTGTTCCATGAGCAGTATCGTCAATAGGGCGGTCACGCCGAGGCTTACTGCACCCACGAAGGCGACGTGATCCGGCGAGACACCGCGGAGGTAGTCGAGGCAAAGCTGGACGGTGAAGAAGATGGCGAAGATACCGATCAGGAGGATTGCGGACGGCCAGACCCAGATATAGAGCGTGAGCGCGAGTCCGGCGAGTCCGCTGTAAATGGCGGGCCGTCGGAGCGCGTCCCAGTCCCTGTCGACGACCAGTTCGTAGATCGGCTTCTCGCGTTCGGCGACGGTGAGCGCGACCATCATCGCGAGGATCGCGATCGCCATGAACAGGACCTCGCCGACGTGATGGTCGAGTTGGCCGACCGTCGATCGGGAGAGGAACTGTCCCTTTGCGAGTGCGAGGACAAGGACGGAGACGACGCCGCCGAGCGTGCCGCCGAGTCGCCGACCCGCGTAGAAGACCGGGATCGCGACGAGCGCGGCCATGACCGGAATCGAGAGCAGCGAGACCGTGTATAGCGTCTCGGCCGACGGATCGCCGAGACCGACGATCATTGCGACAGTGACGATGAGTTGATCGAACAGCGTCCCGAACTGGCCGACGTAGTTTCCGGACGGGAACCCCGTCCAGACCTCGTACGGCATCGTGTGCGGGTAATTTTCCGCCGTCCAGTTGATCGTCCGCCAGTGATACCACGAGTCGACGCCCGCCAGGGCAGGCGTTCCGTCCTCGGTGACGAACCGATCGTACGACTGGGTTCGCAACCAGACCATAAACAGCATCACGACCCCGATCACGGGGAGGTGATACCAGTCTCGGAACGACTCGAGGACGGACGTTTCGGTCCCGTCCTCGACACGTTCGGTGTCGGTGCTCATTAGGTTGCACCAGACGCAAGTCAAGAATAAGTCTTGTTGTATACTCGCGCGCCGTTGCTATCTCGAGCCCAACCAGGGGTAATTCGTGATTGTCTTTGATACGTGAGGAATGTGTTAGCAGCTTCGAGTGAACGAAAAAGCTTATTCAGGCGTCACCGAAAGCCGTTCGAAATGAAGGTCTCCGTTGTTATCTGTACCTATGCGATGGAACGCTACGATGTCTTTTCCGAGTGCGTCGACAGCGTTCTCGCACAGACGTACGAGCCACTCGAGGTCGTGATCGTGGTCGATGGGAACGATGCGGTTTTCGAGCGCGTACAAGATGATTACGGCGGGATAGAGGACGTCGTCCTCCACTGTAACGACGAGAATCAGGGGATTTCGTACAGTCGAACTCGAGGTGCAGAGATCGCGACTGGCGAGGTTGTAGCGTTCATCGACGACGACGCCGTTGCTGAGCCGAATTGGGTTGAAGAGCTGGCTCGAGTGTACGAGGAAAGCGACGCGATCGCGGTCGGCGGCCACG
>Ga0136578_100226_pt1 | contig 22551 bp, 31 predicted proteins | sample AntDeeMetagen190_FD_104795 | JGI IMG/M metagenome (GOLD analysis project Ga0136578, IMG submission 104795) | Saline lake microbial communities from Deep lake, Antarctica - Metagenome #190 | ecosystem: Environmental > Aquatic > Non-marine Saline and Alkaline > Saline | place: Antarctica: Deep lake... | reverse complement strand
GTCTCCGAGTAGCGGAGACCATCCCTGGCGAAGTGCAACTGATCCCTGCTGACAAAACATATCTCCACCGTAGGTCGCCTCCTACGAGATACTAACGAAATCAGCTGGGGCTAAACACGTACGGTGAGTGTTTCCTCGTCACAGATGTCAGTAATGGCCTCCGCGAGGTCGTCGGCGTCGCCCGGCTGGACCAGTCGCCCGATGTCGTACTCCTCGATAATCGGTCGTAGCGTCGGGAAGTCGCTCGTGACGACGGGCGTGCCGGCCGCCGCCGCCTCGAGGATTGCGAGCGGGAACATCTCCGCCCCGCCCGTCGTCGACGGTAGCACGAACACGTCCGCAGCAGCCAAGTACGTCGGCTTCTCCGCTTCCGGTACGAAACCGGGGAAGCTGACGGCGTCGTCCACACCGAGTCGCCCGGCGTCCGCGCGAAGCGACTCGGCGAGACCTCCACTGCCGGCCATGATGAGCGTCGTGTCGCCGATGTCGTCATCAATCTGCTCGAACGCTTTGACGAGTACGTCAGGGCCCTTTCGCTGATGCAGGGCGCCCATATACAGGATTACGAACTCGTCAGGATCGAGACCAAGCTCCGTTTTGGCCTCTGCCTGTGTCAGGTCCATATCGAACTTGTCGACGGGGACGCCGTTTCTGAGTCGCGTCACGTCAACGTCCGGGTTGGTCAGCACTTGTGACTCCTTGATGTATCCCGCAGACGGAATGGTCACTTGTGTGGCGTATCCGAACAGCTCGTGTATCAAGACTCTGGTGTAGAGATACAGTCCGCCCCGGCGGACGAGTCCACCGTGAGACTCGTACTGTTCACCGCCATGGTGGGTGATGACGAGCGGGGTGTCCTCGAACCGCGACTTTACGTACGCCGCCAGCATCCCCGGCGGGGTGCTGTTGTGGGCATGGATAACGTCGAAATCGCCGGTCTTGACGTGGTCCAGCAGTATCGTGGGGGGAATCTCCGTCGTGTTAATTCTCGTGATACTCGGCGAGCGGTGGACAATGACGCCGTTTTGTTCCGTTTCTTCGTAACGTGGGCCGTCGGCGGCGGTGTAGACGTGCACCTCGTGGCCCTTGCGCGCGAACGCCTCGGAGATCTGTTGGGCAACGCGGGCGGCGCCGGCACAATAGTAGTCAGCCCCACCGTCGAACTGCTCGGGGTACGGGTACTGTGTGATGAACTGCGCGATTTTGAGTGAATGTGAACTCATAGAACTCTCTTACTGTGTCTCCATGTCCGACGTGTCGTGAACGTAGTGCTCCCGTTCCCGCCGCGTGAGTAGCTCTTTTCCGATGTGAGTCAGCGTGTCTGGCCGGGCCAACCGGGGAACCTGCGAGATCAAACTCCGGAGGAATACCTCGTTGTCGACCTTGCCGATGATCGTCCGGAGGCCAGTCTGGCGCATATACCGGTGTGGGGTGGTCATCCCGTTCTGGAAGAACGCTCGCGTCTCGCGCTCGTAGGGCGGGTAGCGGTGGAGCAACTCCTGCATGTATGGAGGTTGGCGACCGAAGATTTCCTGCGTGATGGCAGCTACGACCGGAAAGAAGGCCCGACACGCCGGTTCGATGTCATTGGCTTCGACGGTCCGGACGAACCGGTCGAACTCAGCGCGGCTAAAGTTCTCCAGAGCGTAAAGGGCGGCATAGTACTCTTTAAGTATGAACAGCTGTTCAGTCACCGAGTGGATGACTATGAGCGCAAGGTCATCCGGGCGGGCGGCGACGGGCACTTTGGTTCCCCTGACGTTCCGCATGGTGACGTTGTCCGCGATGGTGTGCTTGTCAAAGTAGACCACGTTCTGGAGTGAGAAATCCGACTGAGCGTCGATCTGGATCTTCGTCTCCGGGTGCATCACGTCGAATGTCGTCGGCGAGTCTCCGATGAACTCGTAGCCTGCGTCGGTGAAGTCCTGCTTGAGCGACATCAGGTTGTCGTCGAACAGTACGATGTCCACGTCTTTCGAGTCGGCCCAGAACTCGTGGTTCGATTTGACGACTGCATACTGGTAGTGGTCCGGAACGTCCGCCGCCAGACCCTCTACTGTCCGGGTGACCCGCTGCTGGAAGTCCTGCCTGTTCTCTAGCTTCTCACCGAGGTCGCCGATGGCATCGGCGTCGTTCAACGATTGCACGTAGAGGGAGCCGATCTTATTTCTCCTTGCGAGCGTGTACAGTTCCTCAGAGGCCTGGTGATCGGTGCCCGATTTTCCGGGATAGCCGATCGTTTTCAAAAGGGCTCTTATACTCATCTACGTAGAAATTGCGGTCATGGCTTATATATATATATCACCTTGAAGCAATTCCATTACAATGGGTTTATTACCTTTACAGAGCAATATCTTATTAAGTTCGAATGAATTTCAGGACCCTGAATAACGGCGAGACCGGGTATCCCGAGGCCACCGTGTCGACCCGTTCTTCGGAGAACGGCCTCCATCTAGCAACGAGTCGAACCCTTAGCACTGTCGGGGCCGTCACGTATTGTCGAGGACCGCGCGGGCACTCTGAACAGTCGACTTTACCCGTACAGCAGTCGATCAGTCCGACCGACTGCTGGGTCTTTGCCCCGCCTCCGCTGAGCTCATGAACGTCTGTTTATTCGGTGAGGAAGGTAAACGACACGACGAGGGGATGAAAAACATGAGCATGCGGCTCAACGGTCACCTCGATGACTACGTCTCCGACGTTTCACTCCTCGATCTCAGACAAGTGAACACGGTCGAGTTCTGGCAGCGCGCCCGCCGGGTTGAAGCTGACGTCGTGCATCTCATCCCCGGGCCGACGCCACAGGGACTGGCCCTCCTCGCGACTCTCGGGCGGTTGAAAGGGGCAAATACCGTCGCAACGGCAACACAGCCGCGATACACTGGCGCCCTTGAGCGACTCCCGGGCCCGCTACGGCCCGACCGGTTGATCACGCAGTCCGAAAGCGTACGCGACCAGTTTGCCAAAGTTGGCTACTCGACGGAGTTTCTCCCCAGTGGCGTCGACCTGGAAAAGTACCACAGCGTGCGCGGTGCGGAGCGAAGAGCGATTCGACAGGATCTCGACCTGCCCGTTGACGAACGGCTCTTTCTTCACGTCGGCCACTTCAAAGAAGGCCGCAACGTACTCGATCTGCTCTCACTCCAGGCCTTCGGCGAAGTCGTCGTCATCGGGAGCCCATCGACCGGCCCCGAACAGAAGATTATCGAACGCCTCCGCACTCAAGGGTGTCACGTCCGAACGGAGTACATTGAGGACATCGAGCGATACTACCAGGCCGTCGACACCTACGTGTTCCCGGTACGTAGCGAGGGACACAGCATCCAGGCGCCACTAACCGTCTTCGAGGCGATGGCGTGTGGCTGTCCCGTCGTAACGACCGACTTCGGCGGGCTCAGTGACTGCTTCGACTCAGGGAACGGTTTCCGTATCGTCGACAATATCGCCGATGTCACCCTGGAACAGCTCACCTTCGAGGATCCAACACCACGGGACAACGTGCTTCCGTACTCGTGGGATAGCATCGTCGAACAAACTGCCTCGATATACAGAAACCTATGAACAGAGCAACGCTGGTCGTGCTGACCGGCCTGGACGGCGCAGGGAAATCCACCCTCACGGGTCGTGTGGTGGAACGGCTCCGCACCGAAGGATACGATGTCGCACACGCCTACGGCCGGTATCTTCCCAAACTGACCTATCCCGCTATGGAACTGGGCCGCCGGACGGTGTTTTCCGACAGCGACATCGAGGAAGATTACGACGAGCATCAGTCCTCGAAGGAAGGCTTTTTTTCGAACGATCTCCTCGCGACACTGTACGAAGGCGTGGTGATGGCTGATTTCGCCCCGCAATTCTGCTACCGCGTGGTGCGGCCGTTGTATGAGGCTGATATTGTCGTATGTGACCGCTACTTCTACGATACACTGCTGTCGGACCTGGCAGGCGACGTACTGGACGAACCCGAGGAGGCGATCGAACGGTATCGCCGGTACCAACCGTTCCTGCCAACGCCGGACCACGAGTTTTACGTTCAGGTGCCGACGGAGGTCTCGATGGAACGCAAAGACGATATCCCCTCTGAGGGGTACCTCGAGGACCGACGCGCATTCTACGATACGTTCGCCGAAGCATTCGACCTTACCGTGCTCGACGGCACCGACTCATTGGGATCGCTAACTGACTACGTCGTCGATACGATTCTTCACACCGGGTAACCGGTACGGGCGACGGTCGAGGGCTGATTCTGCCGTCGTACTCCGGTCGTTGATACCGCCGCCGATATCGTACACTCGGTTGTACTGTCGGTCCGCAGCCGCTTCGATGTCCAAGGTGTCGCGGTATCTGAAGTTCATATATTCCCCACCTGTTTGATGGATCTGTTCATTCGGTCGATTGATGAGGGTCTGGTGACCGGCCTCTGTGACTGTCTCGTACAGCAATTCGAGGGAGTACGGTTTGAACCGGATTTCATTTGGCGTGCAACTGAACTTCACCCACCGATCGCGTTTGTCGACGATGGTTAGACGGGTGGTGGTGATCTTTGTATCACTCTTGTGATGGAGATTGTTGGTGAGTTAGAGCGCAGTATTGAAAAATGATTTTGAGCGCTTCGTCCCTGGTTTTCAGAAGATTTGATGACGTAGCCGGAACGCTCACAGATACGGTGTGAGTCTATCTTTAGTGGAGCCTCGATGCGGCGATAGCCACCGTCGTCGTCAAGAGCACCGTCGTCCCGGGCACGACAGAGGACGCCATTACCCCAATCCTCGAAGATGAAACCGAACAGACCGCTGGCAAAGACTTCGACGTTGGCATGAACCCCAAGTTCCTCCGCGAGGGAACAGCTGTCCACGACTTCCTGAACCCCGACAAGGTTGTCCTCGGGGCCGCCTCCTCTCTCTGATGGACGACCACGTCGGCGTCCGCGGAAAGCGCGTTGACGTCCTCGACCTCAGTTTCAAACCCGCCACTGACGACGTCCGGAACTCCCAGGCCATCCCCGTTATCGAGGGGCTCCAACAGCGCGGCGCTGAGGTTGTCGCCTATGACCCCATCGCAGCCGAGAACATATCCGAGCACTACCCCGGCATCCAGTACGTGGAAAGCCCTGCGGCCGCGCTCGATGGCGCCGCAGCTCTGGTCGTCACCGACTGGGAGGAAATCACCGCCCTCGACGAGGAATTCGACGCGATGGCCAAGTCCGTTGTCGTCGACGGCCGCCGCGCGGTTTCCCGACGGGACGGCATCGTCTACAAAGGCCTCACCTGGTAACTGTCGCCCCAATCCATTTTGAAGCCACTCCTAGAGGACCAGCGACAGCCTCAATTACGCCCAAATTAGCCTCGCCCCCGACATTTATCACCCCGCCGCCCTACGGCCATATCTAGCGAACCGCCAGACAGCGACGAGTGGTACAATGTTCCGTGACGATATCTAATCCAACCTCGCCGGGTTCTTTATAAGTAACCCGGCGCCGTCGTGTGGATTTGAATCGTCACGATCTGTGTTTGTACCTGCAGGGTCTTGAGATGGAAAATTAGATCGCCGGTACATTGTGTTCGGTTATGCATTCGATTCTACCTTGAGGGCTTCAGTCACTCGCTTAGGCCATATCTGGAGTGATCATTCTGGTTGGCGAGCATCCCAAACGAGTAACACCACGAGGTTAGGTGGCGAATGACCGAAAGCGACCCGATAATTTTTATGAAAGTTAGTTAGACAAGGACATTCCAGTCGCTCGCCTAGCGTTCTCCCGGGAACACCGTCCCTAGGAACAACTCCTGAAAGATGCCGAGTAAATCTCTGCAGACCACCAGCGTCAGTAGAGCTGCTACAATCAACAATTCCAGGCTTGTTGGATCACTCGTCTGGAACGTCTCCAGCACGTACACCGATTCAGCTCATGGACCAGCAACTCTACCGTCCACCGCAGTCTGCACAGGGCTGCGACCTGTTGGGGAGTGAACTCCTCAGGGAGATTCGTGACGTAGAGATGTAGTTATCGGAGCTCTCGTTGCAGACACCGACAATGCGGACCTCCATAATGTCGGTTGACTGCGCCCCACCGTAGGGCCGTCGCGTAAACTCCATCTCCACGGTCACGTCAATGATCCTTGCGTGAGATCACCCAGAACGTCCTAAAGACAATGGCGCGCCATTTCCGTTGCTCCCTGATGCGACCCTCGGAACATCGGCGATAGATCGGAACGCGAGCACCCCAGAAACAAGCCCGGACCCTCGAGCACGCGGATCGAGTTACAATGCTTGGATTTTTAGAGGAATACGACGACGTGCTCGCTCACATGCACACTGCGGACGTCTTCGCCTCGCCATCCACGCGGGAAGGCTTCGGCATCACGTTCGCAGAGGCGATGGCTGCCGACTGTACCGTTATCGCGGCAGAGTATCCCAAATCGGCTGCCTCCGAGGTCATCGATGAGGCATTCCTCGCATCTCCAACCGTCGATGACCTCGCCGCAGTGCTCGAACGCGCACTCCACGGCGACCGTCCGGCTACGGATTCCGGTAGCTCAAGCCCAGCACTACGACTGGGATGCTATTGCCCCGGAAGCAGAGCAGCACTACCGGTGTGCTATCAACGATAATTGGTAGGTTCTCGAACCGACAGAATAAGGTTTAGTTTGATTACTCCGGGGGCGTCGCCGGTGTCATCGGGAGAATCAGTCTCGCATACCCTCTGCATGGCGTGAACACCGAGATTCCGTTTCCGCCTCCCTGCGAGAAATATAGAACATTGAGTTACCGCCTTCAAAGTGATTGGCAAAACGGACTTTTCCAGACTTGAACTGACGATGATATCGCTGTCGTGCTCGAACGAATACTTATAATAAACCCCGAGCATGGATTCGAAGACTCGAGCCCAACCGTTCGACTGGGAAACCGTTGCCGAACAGGCAATTTTGGTAGTAGTACGATTTCTTCATTCAGTATCGATGTACTTCAACTATGCGGTGAATTTGCCTGTCCTTCGTGGCTCGGATCCTAAGCAGTGCATGAGACGACCGGTTTCACGCGCAGCTCGCCGAATCCGTACTTCGAGTGGGTGCCAATCCGACGGATGCCGTTCTTCGCGGTCTTCACCGGCTGATCGCCCGCGTACCGCACCATCTGTCCGTGATCGATTGTTTGGAGGCGGTACGCCACTCCCTGTGCCAGGAACTGTTCTTCGCGTTCCCGGAGGTCGACGCGGTCTTCCCGCCACCACCACGGGACGTCCTGGCCGTGGGCGTTCGGGTACGCCGACTCCAGCACGACTGGGGTCACGAGTTCGAGGAGGTATTCCTCACCGTCGTCTAGCCGCGAGTAATCCAGCGTCTCCACGTCTATGACCTGGGTGTCTTTCAGTCGCGTGACGCCGTAGCCGTAGTTGCGCTGCCCGCCGAACTGGAGCCCATCGAGGACGCGTTCGGCAAGTGGGAGGACATCATCCCGGTCGGCATGGAGGTAGGCGGTGATATACCATTTCGTCGTCTGGTGCTGGTTCCGGGCGTCGGCGGGCTTTCCCATGATCGTTTCATGGGCCAGTGCCGGCTGGCCGCTCTGGACCCGGATATCGTGCGTGTTCAGCGCATCCCGAGGCCGGGAATCGAGCAACCACGAGTGCGATACCTGCCGCAGCAGGAACAGATCGTCATAGGACTCGACGGACGGAAGGCCACTCCCAAGGTGTGGCTGTGTTCCGGTCTGCGAGTGTTCTTCGGGGAAGGTCCCGAACTGGCCGGGGACGAAAACGCCGTGGCTTGCGTGGAGCTGGTGAGTGATATCGGATGAGAGATGCTGGTCAAGCGCATGCAGGATGGCGTTCCCGCTCACGTAGTATGGATGGCCGATGTAATCCATCTCCAACTCCCAGTGTACCTGCTGAATCTGGGTCATCGATCGAACGCCCCCTGAAACTCCTCAAGATACTGCAGAGCCGTCGACCATGCGCTAATCCGACGCAGATTCGCGTCCAGTACCATGTCGTACTTATCGTGCGCAACGTCAAGCGGGTGCGCCGGCAGCCGGTTCCATGTCGCCGCCCATGACCGCCACGGCCGAGCGCCCAGTCGCGCGGACGGCCGCCCGTGAGGATCTCCGTCAATGCGGAGCGTGAAGCGCTCGTCCGCGTAGACCGTTCGATGGGGCACAATCTTGTCGGCCGGACCCACGACCAAGTGGAGATCCGCGAACTCGTGGCCGTCACAGTAGTTGTCGAGCAGCGCCGCCACGAGCAAAGTGTGGTATTTCAGGCTCGTGTATGGGTAGTAGACGCTCTCGTTGAACGCGCAAGCGACATCGCTACCGAGCCATGTACAGTGGATGGTGTCAGGATCATCTTTTGTCACTAGGCGGCGCATGGTGCCCTCGACGTCCGCTCGTGTGAACTCGGTGGGGTCGTACTTGCTCTCGCCGGTCAACAGCGACAGTCGGTAGTGGGTTCCGTGGGTAGCGACCGTCTGCTCGGGTTGGCCACTGGGGCGGCTCAGTGCTGCCGCATCGCCGTCCGCGCCGTACGGCACCGGCTGGTTCACCGAGACGCCAGCAAACGTTTTGGGCGCGTACTCGTGGGGGTCACCCGTGAGCTTGTGAGTGTCGTGACGGTACGCGGCGACCATCTCGTCTTCGGGGGTGTCGGCGGTCGCCTCGACGTCAGTAAGGTGTACCTCTTCGCTCATTCGTGATCACCGCCGATTCGGGCGGCAAGTGCGTCCTCGATCTCGGGCCGGTGGTTCTCAGCCCATCGCTCGTCTTTTTCGTCCATCGCGGTCGTCGAGCCCTTGCCCCGGTCGAACACGCGATCCAGTTCGCGTTCCTCATAGAGCGGATTGATGAGATCACAGTAGACGATCCCCGCACCGAAGTTACGGGACCCGCCGAGCTGGTGCATAAATTCAGTGTTGTTCCGCTTGAGAAAGTCGATTGCTTCCGCGAGCAGGCCGAGAAACGCAGACTTTGGCTCCCGAAACGAGAGATGCCAGCAGCCGTCGAGATTAGCGACCGCATCGATGCCAGTATTCCGCAAGGGCTCGCGGTGATCCTCAGGATTTCGGCTCACGACGTTGCGGTTGAGTCGACGGTAGTGGCCTTCGGCCTGCCCGCGAGTGTAGTCTACGCTCGCGCGGACCGGCGAGAACTTGATTGGGCGGCGCATCAATTTGCCAGGAATGCCTTCGAACCCGCCGAACAGGTCGAAGAGTACACAGCCGTCGTCGGCCTTTGGATCGTCGACACAGGACCCTTTCTCGTGGTACCCGGCCTCGAGGTCGCGACCATACACATCTGCCTTCATGAAGTTCGCAGTGGACTCGCCAGGGTGACAGGCCGTGTGCCCGTGTTGCTGGACAACCTGCTCCATCCCGTGGCGCAACCAGCCCGAAAGCGGATACGCTGGGATAATGCCGCCGATCTGGTTCTGCGGATCATCAGCATCATAGTTGCCGTTGGAGGCGTGGTGACGGTCGGTCAGAATCGAATCACCTACGACCAGCAGGTCACACTCAAGACGGACATAAACGTCTGTGAGGTCGGTCACCGGTGGTTCGTCGGTCATGGCGCGCACCCTTCAGTTGGCGGGCTGAACGTTCGCATCTTCAATTCAACGAGACACAGACGATGCGTCCGCGCCGTCGGTAGCGTGATCGACCCAAGACGGCCCCCGACCAGCACCTCCGTCACGCCGAGCGTCGGCGAGCGGATCCTGTCAGGTGCACACTTGAGACAATATAGACGGGAGACGACCCAGTCTGCGGCGTCCGCACAGCGGTATGCGTACGCGAAGACGATATCGACTTCGTGCAGCGCTTCGCCACAGCCGATGCAGACGGCGCCGTTGGCGCGCGGCCCAACGGGATGGCCAGTTAACACCGCTTCCGGGGTCGCGGTGACCGTTGTCTCATTGTCGAGTGACCTGTTCATCGCCGACTGGCGTCGACAGGCATCGTTACTGGGCATCGCTCCCCTCTTTCGGTTGGTGTACTGAGTCAAAGCACGCAAAACAGGGCAGTCGGTCCCCTCTCGGACCGTCACACCAGTCGTGATCATTTCTTTCGTTAGTGCTATCTACTTTATGTCGTGGATTCGTAGTGGACATTGCTTCTGTCTCCTCAGAAGCGCGGTCCGGTGTATCAGCACCGGGCCACAGAGGTTCCGTAGCCGTTCCGCGCTTCTTACTCCTGTTTACAACGGCATCCACAATAAGTGCTATGCTTTGCATAATGCAAAACATAGTAATATGGTAGTGTAACAGACCGAATTATCTTTCTAATGTGATGCCCTATGCAAGACATATTAATGCCGAACGAGGATTTCGAGCCGTCAGAGGATTGTGAGCGGGTATTAGAGGTGTTCAAAGAGAATCGAAAGACAGGGAAACCGTGGGGGCGCACAAATCCGCGCTACATAATTGATGAAACTGGCCTAGAGAAACCAAATGTCGAATACTACTTACGACGTTTGAACGATGCTGGTTGGATCCAAAAGATCGCTCGAGGTCTCTATGAATTCGTTGACGATCCGCGCAAAGACTAGCACCGTATCTAAGCGAGCCACGCCGCGGTAAGCGGTCCCTGGGACAAATCAGCGTGATCCTCCGTACTGGTTCAGCCATGAGTTCCCCGCCAGCTGGCCCGTGATCCACACTTAGAGGGCAACGGTCAGATGTACCATGGGTATAGAGCCACGCACAACTTCGTAGTCTAAGTTTTGCGCTCGTCGGTAGTGCGGCTGCCCCATCGATCGCGGAACAGGCTGGAATAATCGCCACCTCTGGTCACTCGAGGGGACTCGTCTCAGGAAGGCTTATGCTGCTTCCGGGGGGAGCGAATTGCTCGGGGAGAGATCGAATGCTCGAGAACGAGACGATCGGGAGCGACCGTGCATGGGAGCTCTACTGTACTCGGGGGATCATCAGCCAGGGCTACGCCGCCGAAATCGCTGACCGACGACGGCGCTGTCGAGAGTGGGCTGCTGCCGGCGCGCCACTCCGGTAACCGCTGGCACGGCCTGCAGGCTGTGGCCACCCAACTGGCCTCACTTCTAGCACCGCCACCAGCCAGAGGGAAGCGATCGCCGAGCACGAGCCACGGAACACGCGAGTGCGAGAAGTCGTTTGGCGCCGGCTTCGGGCGTCAGACCATGCTAGTTTCTGTCACCGCTGCCCCGGCCGGTGCGTGCTGTCGCCGCCACGGTCGCGACGCAATCAGGCGGTTCGACGACGATTGTGAGGGGGTCGTACGGTGCATCGATCCGACTAACGATCTGCGTCGGGACTGCAGCGTCGCGAACGCTTGCCCGCCGCGTGTCGTGATTCAGTCCCCCCTCGATTTAGCGACCAGCGGCAAGGGCCGTGCGGGCTGGCACCCAGCGACCCGCGGATGGACCGCCCCTGCCCGCCCCCAGGCACCACGGTGCAACCGATCGTACCTGCCTCGAGGCCGCGTCACTCACTGCGTGTGGCGGCGTCACCGTCGCCCAGCTCGCGGTTGGTCCGACACGCCGGACAGCCGTCGACGGCGCCCCCGACGCCGAACACGCGGATGAAGTCCCGCGTCACGAACTCGCCACAGTTGCGACAGGTTGGCATATACTAGTATGTTACAATAACACGTCATAATCGTGGTGGTCACCGCGGGCCGTGGACCGGCCGGCGGGAGCGCCGTCGCAGCCCCGATCGCCACGGCGAGTCGCGCAGGCCGGTGGCGCGCCGCCTGCGCCACGACACCCCCGTTCACCCGACACGGCGGTCGCTTCACACCGCAGTTCCATCGCGACAGCGGAGTGACCCGAGCGGGCAGCGCGGCCGCCGCGCCGGCAGGGCACTGCTGCTCTGCTGTGGAGCGGGGCGGCTGAGCGAGTCCGGCGTGCAGACAGACGGCGTCCAACTACGGTCTCACAGCGATGGTTCCATCGTTGCCGATGGAAGCCGCGTCCCGCTGGCGCGTGCGGTGGGTGGGCACGGGCCGAACGGCTCGGCGTGCGCCCTGGCCTTTCGTATCCGTCTTCACCCGACTGATCCGTCCCACTAGTCGTCGTCTCCCCACGCCGCCGGATCCCCAGCCGGCTGGCGGCGTGGCAGGATGCGGCGTCGAACGAGCCCCACGCGGCGTGGCTGGTGTCAGTCGAGTACTGCACCGGCGCCCAGTCCGGAGCGGGCCTGTCGCGGTTCGCACGTCTCGCTCGCGGCGGGTCACTGCGTTACGGGCGCGTCGCCGCCGGTGCGCCCGATCGAACCGGTGACTGCCCGCGGCTCGAGGCCGCGATCCGGACGAGAGAGAACCCACGCCAGCCGTGTGACTCGGTCGCGCACCGGCCGTTCGGCCTGCCCCTCGCTGGGACCGATGACATCGGTCCACGGAACGCTTTTGCGTATGGGTACCCATACATCCGCCATGAGCAAGAACATCGCGATCTCGGATGACGTCTACCGCGAGCTGAGCCGAGAGAAAGGCGACCGCAGTTTCAGTGAGGTCATTCAGGACCATCTCGAGGCGCGCCGCCAGCTCGCCGACGTCACGGGGGCCGGCGTCCTCGATGTCGAGACCCAGACGGCGGTGACAGCAGATATTGAACGGCTGAGTCAGGGCACGCTGTCGCGACTCGACGATGAAACTCTGTGATACGTCTGTCCTCGTTGACATCGATCGCGGCGGCGTCGATGACCGGGTGGCCAGACTCGACGACGAGGGTCGGCATGCGATCAGTACAGTGACGGTCACCGAACTCCGGCTCGGCGTGAATAAGCGATACGAGGCGGGCGACCCACGACAGGACGCACTCGAGGACCTCGAGCGACTGCTCGCTCGGTTCACGATCATCGATGTCGACCGGGCCGTTGCGACTGCCGCAGCCGACCTCATCAGTACGCTGCAACGACGCGGCGAGCCGCTTCACGACCTCCACGACGTGTACGTCGGCGCGACCGCGATGACCGACCAAGTGCCGGTGCTCACCGCAAACGTCGATCACTTCGAGCGGATGGACGACGTAGCTGTCGTTGATTGGACGACATTTTGAGGACAGTCTCGCGGACGACCCGCGCAACCGACCGGCGGACGACAACCAGACAGGCATCCGGCAGACAACTCGCGGTGGCCACACGCTCCCACCGCAGTGACACTCCAGTACGGTGTCGTACTCACCGGCGCCCTGCGCGTGGCCTCCGCCGACCGCCGCGAGGCGACTGTCCTGGTTGCACGCGGCGGTCTCGGACCACGCCCTCGAGCGGCTGTCCGCGACGGGCTTCTTGGCCGTCGTGGGCCGGCCGCTCTCGGCGTCCCCGTCCCCTCACCGCAGCGCGCTCACCGTGATCGCTGGCCAGCGGGTGTCGCCGGGCCGATCGCGGCAGTCGTCTGGCTCGGCCGCCGTCGGTGGTCCCAGCCAGCCCGGGCCTGACGGCGGCGGACCGGTGTGCATGCGCCGATGGATCGCGGTGCCGCCCCCGATCGCTGTGCGGCCGGGAGGGGCGCCGGTGGACACGTTCCACCGCCACCACCAGCCGCCCCAGCGGCCTTTGTGGGTGTTCGGCGCCTGTCTTGGAGGCGGAGAACGGCTGTCCCACTATCGGCCTCTACGAGCAGCGCTTGGCCGTGGCGCCACTCAGCCTTGCCACGTGCTCCTGGCTGCCTGCGACAGCACGTGGACTGACAGCATCGGCTGGCAGGCACCATCCGGCATGGTCGGGACCTGGTCCCTCGAGGACACCCCGCGAGACGACGGGCGAGACTGGCAGTCCCGCTCCAGGCCGAGACAGCGTCCGTTGCTCGCCGTCTCGGTAATCGAGCCCCCGTCACCGTGGCACGAGCGCCCGCACTTGCAGGCGCGGGCTCAGACGCCGGTCCCGAGGGCCGTCACCAGGGATGCGATCGCCGACCGGGGCTCCGCGAACGCGACTCGCCACCAGTCACAGCGAGCAACTGCCCGAGGCTGGGCACCCGGTTCCAGGATTCCTCGGAGCCGAGGCGGGCCGCGCCCGCTCGCGACCGCGAGGACACGGGTGGCAGCCGGCCAGTTGGTCCCCGACGGCCCCACCGAGTCGTCCGTCGTCCTCGCGGGCACTCACCGCCCGGCGACCCCCAGACAGGCGTAGCGCAATGCGTCGAGGCAATCGTCGGCAGCTACCCTTGTGCCGACGTGGTCCTCCTTGTAGCCGAGGAACTCCCGGATCAGCGGCTGACACTGCTCCGAGACGAGCAGTCCAACGCAGCCCTCGCGATCAGCGGCTGTCTCATCGGTGCCTCTCCCCGATGGGAGCCGTGGGCGGCAGATCTTGCGGCTCCCTCCGGTGTCCCGGCCCGACCGGTGGATGACTTCGGTGCGGGTCCGCGGCGGCTCGGTCACCGGGAGATTGCCGTCGGCCTCGAGGCGCTTGCGCACCTCGGCGATCCCCTCGTCGAGGTCCTTCGGCGCCCGCGCGGTCCGATAGCCGGCCCGGCGGAACCGATCGACATCGTCGGGGGCGTGCTCGCAGTAGATCGTCCCGTCGGGTTTCCCGTTCCTCGCGAGCCAGGCGATGGCGTCCTCGACGTGGGCGTTGGACTCGGAGAACACATCGATGACCACCAGCTGGTCGTACGACGTCTTGCCGAGTTCGACCAGCACGCGCGGATTGTTCCAGCCGGCGTCGTAGCCGTAGACCCGCCAGTCACCACTGACGCGCTCGCGGATCTCGTCGTGGGGGCGGACGTGGGTCGTGCGGTCGAACTGACTGTAGACGAGTCCCTCGGCGGCGGCGAACCCGCCGTGGAGCGCTTGATCCGCTCGGCTCGTCCCGCCATACTGGCGTGCAAAGCCCTCGCGCTCGTCCGGCGTGAGATACGGGTTCTCCAGTGTCGAGGCCCGAATCAGGGCGATCTCGTGGCCGAGCGGCTCGCCGGTCGTGTCCTGGCGCTGGTCGAGGATCTCCCAGGCATCGTTGTAGCCGTTCCCGGTGAGCGTCCAGCACTGCACTTTCGGCCCGGCGACACCGCGGAGCCGCGTGCTCACCATCTCCAGAAGGTCGTGGAGGTCGGGCTCGTAGTGGCTGGGCTCGTCGAGCCAGATGGCGCCGAACTCGTCGCCGGCGTACCGGCTCCACGAGTCGGCCGAGCCGAGGACGATCACCGAGCCGTTGGTGAGCACGAGTTGCCCCTCCGTCTTCCTGTAGTCGGCGACGATCGGGCTCCGTGCGGGATCGGTCGCCGTCCGGGCGCCCGGCAACTGCGCGAAGAGTTTCCGGAACGTTGCCCCGCGTGCCTTCGTGAAGGTCTGGCCCATCGCCAAGAAGCGACTCCCGGGATGGGGCAGCGCCTGGGCGAGGAGCCACCGGGCCCCGAAGACGCTCTTCCCGCTCCCGTAGCCCCCGAGGAAGGCCACGATGTCGTTCGTGCCACTCTCGAGCGCGTCGAGACAGTCGCGTTGGACCGCCCAGAGGTCGTAGGTGAGCGTGGCCGTCTCGGAGTCGTAGTGGATCGTGTCGTCGGCCGGCGCGGGCTCGTCGGGGGTGCGCCAGTCGACGGTGACGGTCGTCGGCCCGTCGGTCGTGTCGGTGGTGCGTTTGAGTCGGTCGAGTTCCTGTTCCAGTTCGCGGCGCGTTTTACGGCTCATAGATAGGAGTGAACGTATCAATACTGTAGCAGAGGCGGGCGGCTGTCGAAGTCGGCCGGAGCGCGAGACATGCGAACCCGACCGCACAGAGCGTCGCGGCAGCGAGCGCTGGCGCGGGCGGGCGGTCGCCGCGGGCGGCGTCAGTGGTCGGCCGGCTCATCGGGATCGGCTTTCAGGAGTTCGAGTTCCTCGGCCATCTCGTCGAGGTCGCGGTCCTTCTCGAGTTTGCGGTACTCGGCGGCGAGCCGGCAGAGCGTTCGCATCCGCTGGAGCCAGCGCCCCTCCGCGCCGGGGTCGGCCGGCGGCTCGGCGTCGATCGCGTGGTCGAGCGCGCGGATGGCGTCGGCGAGGATCGTCCTGATCTCGTCGCGGTCCATGGGGCCGGAGGCGTCGTCGTGGGTCGAATCGTCGGCGTGAGGCATATATACGGGTAGAGTCCGGCGGTGAGCCGGATAGCGATGGTTGGTGAGCGATCCGAGTCGGGGCGGGCTGGCGGGCGTCGTGAGCCGAGGCCCCCGAGTCGCGAGGGTGTCGGCGGTTCACATGGGAAGGAGTGCCGACCCCTAATAAGCGTTATCCACTTGTCATATTAATGGATTTGAGACAGTCACCGCGAACGGTGTGTTTGCCGGCGCGCGCGGGCACTGTGGCCTCCAAACAGGGCGGTCTGCTGGTGGCCAGGTGGCCGCTGCCGACCTGTGGCTCGGTCTCCCACGCGCCGAAACCACGTCGGTGGCAGCGCCGACCCGCTTGCCGGTCACTCGTTACGAGCCACACCGCTGTGCCGACCGTGTTGGCGGGCTGTTCGATACCGGGCCATCGTGTCGCGGCGGCGCGCACAGTGGTGCTGTCTGCCAGCGCCGGCGCCAGTCTCAGTCGATCTCCGCGTCGCTGGCCGGTCCCTGGCTCCTGTCCCGGCCCGCAGTCAACTGGTCGTGTTGGAGGTCGTGGACCCAGGTCGGCTCGAACGCCGTCTCGACCTGTTTCCGGCGGCCGTCGCGCCCGTTCGACTCGAGCCACGTCTCGACGAGCCCCATCGTCTCGAGGCTGCGAACCACCTCGCGGATCGCACGGTGGCCCAGCTGATACCGGGCGGCGATCCCGTCGCCCTGGAGGACGTCGTGGATCCGGTCGGTGGTGACCGGTTGTTCGACCGCGCCGGTGCGGCGATCGTAGCGGGCGGTCATCGCGACGAGCACGCCGACGTGTGACGCCGGGAGCTGGCGCAGCTTCCCGAGCGTCGCCTCGCGCTCGGTCGCCTCGAGGTTCGCGTCGAGACACTCGTCGGTCACCGTCGCGAGCCCCCGCTCGGTGGCGGTCTCGCCGGCCTGGCGAAAGAGGGTGAGTGCCTTCCGGGCGTCGCCCCAGCGTCGGGCGGCCTCCTGGACGCCATGGGCGCGCACGTCGGCGGGCACGGCCCCGTCGTGAAACGCGCGCTCGAGCCGGGGCGCGAGGAGCGCGTCGAGTTCAGCAGCGTCGTACGGCGGGAAGCAGACCGCCTCGTCGCTCATCGCGCTCGTGACGCGGCTGTCGAGCCGGAGGTCGACCTCGAGCAGCTCGTTGCTCACCAGCCAGACCGACAGGTCGATCCCGCGGGCGAGCTTCCCCTCGCCGCGGAGCAGCCGGTAGAAAAAGTCGCTGGGGTCGTAGTTGGTGTCGTGGCGGACGTGGTCGATCTCGTCGAGGAGGAGCACCGTCCACGCGGGATACGTCTCGAGCGCGTCCCAAATCCCCGTAAAGACGCCGTCCAACCCCTCGTAGGCGCCCTTTTTCTCTCCCGTCAATGCGGACAGGATCTCGTTGGCCGCGCTGAAGAGCGTGCGACACTCCTTGAGGTTGACGTACTCCATCGCAATGGCGTCGTGGCGCGCCGCGAACTCGCGGCAGACCCGCCGCGTCGTCAGCGTCTTGCCGGTCCCCGGCGGGCCGTAGACCGAGACCGTCGGCGGGAGGTAGCCGTCGTGGACGCCAGTGAGGATCGTCGCGAGATCGCGCTCGTGGCTCTCGCGAGCGTAGATCTCCGCGGGCGCCGCGAGCGGATCGAGCGCGCCTTTGTCGGCGAAGACGCTCTCATCCGGTGCGGCGTCGGCGAAGAGGTCGTCGTACTTGCTCATACGATTGTGAGTGCCAGCGGTAGTCGGGTGTCAGCAATGAACGTATCGCCCGTGGGTGACCGGTGCTGGTCGGACCGGTTCGGTGGTCGACGCTGCAGCCGGCGGCGCACCGCACGTGGCTGCGAGCCGACTGCCGCCTCCCGGAGTCGGCGCTCGTCGGGCAGTTGGAGGCCGTCCAGGGAGCTATGCGGGACGAACGCACTGGCGCAATCGTGTGCCGCCGTTCGTGCTCGCCGGAGCGCATCGCGTCCCAGCGCAGTCGCGCGTCCCGGTGGGAGTGGCGTGCCAGCAACGACCGTCTCGCACACCGGCTCGATAGCCACACTGGTGGTGCTCGGTCGAAACCCCACCGCACGCGTTCGATCGGGTCCCGGGCGACCACCGTCAGGACGACTCCTCGAGCAGCGCACTCCCTCGCTTCACGACCGCGTCCGTGATAGACAAGCTCGTCTCCGCCTAGAGCGCTCGCATGTGGTCGATCGCCGCCGATTGACTGGGGCTCGCCACGGCTAGACGCGAGCACGAGAATCCCGATCGAGCCATGCACCTCGACACCGCGCTCCGCAGCGGCGTTCCGGGCTGCAAGATCGGCGGTCAGAAACACCGCTGAGCGGTCAGCCGCGACCGCAAGAGCGGCTGTCTCGCCGGGAGCCAACTCCACCTCGAGTGCGGCCGCGTCGGCCTCGACGCGGTCGTACTCGATATCGCCGAGCGCAGGCGGAACCGTGCCCGCCGCGAGTTCATCGTACACCGTCTGTGGAAGCAGAACATGATCGATGATCGAGAGCACGTGGCGCGCATCGATTTCGTCGAGATGGATAAGAGGCCCTGTATCAGCGACCGCGAGCGTCACGCATCGAGTCCCCACTGCACATCGTCGGAAACCGCCTGCAGTTCGCGTTCTGCACGTTTGACTCGGTCCCGACCGACGAGTTCGATCGCCGTCTCCCGGTCAATTTCGCCGTTCACGTATCGCAACAGGACGCCCTCGATCCAGAGGTCTTCGACGCCACGCTCGAGGGCGTGGTCGCGGATCTCCGATTCGGGTTTCTCTCGTGCGTCGGCGATCGCGTGCACCCGCTCGGTGAGATCCGTAGCCATGTCCGAATACTCGCTCCGTCCGATCTCAAAATCGTCGCGAGGTCGCGCTCCTGCGTCGCACGCGCGTGCATGTCGGCCGGGTCGGCGAGCGAACCGAGTACGCCTTTGTCGGCGAAGACGCTGTCGTCCGGGGCGGTCGCAGCGAAGCGGTCGTCGGGCTTCCTCAGACGATCGTGAGTGCCAGCGGTAGTCGGGTGCCAGTACTGAACGTATCGGCCAGCACACCACTGGCGAACAGCCGCCACCCCACTGGAGACTGACAGCACCGCCCAGCCCGGGACAAAGGCGTAGTGTTGCTGCACCGCCGGGCTCGGCCACGCCGGCACGGGACTGTCGATTGAACGGCCGGCGGCGGCCACCATCGGGTTCGGTGGCCACCCAGCGCCGCTGCCTGCACCCGTGGGCCAGTTCTGTCGCCAACAGCGCAAGCGCCTTGTATACGGAGCCGTATACAGACGGCCATGAGCAAGAGCATCCGCGTCGCCGATGAGACTCACGCGGCGTTGGCCGCGCTGAAAGGCGAGGACGAGACGTTCGATGAGTTACTCTCTCGACTCGTCCGCGAGCGGCGTGAGAGCATCCAGGCCGGGGCGGGCCTCTGGGCCGACAGCGATGCGGCCGCCAAGGCGCGGGACGCGCGCAGTGACCTCAAACGAGACGTCGGGCGGCGATGACGCTCTACGACAGCAGCGTGCTTATCGACTACCTCGCTGGGGATGGCACGGCCATCGACTACATCGAAGCGCAACTCGACGAGCGAGCGGTCGCCCCACCGCTGGTCCTGTTCGAAGTCTACCAAGGCGAAGTGTTCAAGAGTGGACCGATGGATCTCACTGCCGTCGACGGGGCCCTCGAGTGGCTCACCGTTGTCGACACGACGGGCGCGCATGCCCGCGCCGCTGCCGAACTCCAAGCCGCCTGTCACCAGCACGGCGAGCCCCTGGCGGCCCGAGATGCGTTCGTCGCGGGGACCGCGCTGGCGCTCGGTGAGCGCTTGGTGGTGGCTGACGCTGATTTCGATGTCGCCGGGCTGAGCGACGCGCTCAGCGTCGATATTCTGTAACCGCAGTCCGTGAGCGCTTGGTACGCAGCAGCCAGCCCGACAGATCGATCCCGCGGTCGCGTTTCCCCTCCGCCGCACACCAGCCAGTAGAAGAATGCGTTCGTGTCGTGGCGGACGTGGTCGAACTCGTCGAGCAACAGCACGGTCCACGCGGGGGAGGCCTCGAGCGCCGCCCAAATGCCCGTAAAGACGCCATCCAACCCCGCGTAGGCGCCCTTTTTGGCGCCGGTCAGCGCGCACAGACTGTCGTGGGCCGCGCTGAACAGCGTCCGACACTCCGTGAGGGTGACGGACTCCACCGCGACAGCGGCATGGCGGGCGGCGAACGCCCGGCAGATCCGCCGCGGCGTCAGGGGCTGCCCCGTGCCGGGCGGGCCGTTCACGGAGACGGCCGGCGGCAGATAGCCGGCGTGGCTGCCGTTGATGCGCGTGGCGAGGTCGCGTTCTTGGGGGTCACGGGCGGCGATCTCGGTGGGTGCGGCGGGTGGGGCCAGCGCGTGTTTGTCGGCGAACACGCTGGTGGCGGGCGCCGTCGCGGCGAAGCGGTCGTCGGACCCCCTCGGACGATCGCGATCGCCCGTAGGAGTGGCGTGCCGGCAAAGAGCCTCTCGCCCAGGTGTGTACTCGCGCACCCGTGGCGATCGCTGCGCTTCCTCCCCGTCAGCACTGTCTCGCGAGGGGGCCCGGCGTCGCGAGCAGCCACTAGCAGCGCGCGGTTCCAGCGGAACTACGAGTGTGTGTCTGTGCCCCTCCGCTGGGGGAGCACAACTGGCAGCACCGAGGCCGGCACAGCGCACAACTCTCACGGGCCACACTGAGCTACCCGCCGCGAACGGCAGTGTCTCGGGGCCGGGAGGCGTGGGGCCGCCGCCTCGAGCAGTCCTCGGCAGAACGGTGTCGCCGTGCAGGCGACGGCGACTGGTAGCCTTCCGGATCGGCGACGACCGCAGTCTCCTCCGCACTACTCCCTCGGATCGTCGTTTTCGTCCGCCCATTCCTGCTCACGCACGCCGCCGAACGGCGTGTATCGCTCCTGCGCGCGGTCGCGACCGCGCGGGTGGTCGAGGAGCCCCCAGTACAGGAGCGCCCGGTGGAGACGCAACCCCAGGCGCTTTCGGAGGTCCATACGACATTCTCGCGAGTGTGCCACATACGGGTCGTCCCGACTACTGCAACGAGACTATACTAGGTCCGATCCGAGTACTAGGGTCGGCATCTCACACTGTTTCCGCTAGAGCTGACCGATCGAACCACCGCGGGTGGGACTGAAAGGGGCGACGGCTCTCGAGGTCGGCGGCATTGTGCGCCAGTCGCTGGAGAAACAGAACAAGGAGAATTGTGAGTGAGAACGCGGATTTCAATCGCGGACTGTTCAAAAAACCACCAATATGAAAATCCGTCATCGGTCCCGGTTCGCTACTCGTGGCCGTGATACGCGTTCAAAAACATAAAGTAACGTGAATGTGATGGCAACGTATGGATCGACGACAGTTTCTCGTCGGACTGGGTGGCACGACGGCCGTGCTCGCAGGGTGTACTGGGGGAGCGGACGATCCGGAAGAGTCAACCGAATCCGAGGGGAAGTATTCCGAACTCCCTGAGGCGGAGGAGTTGCTGGACCAGCATTATAACGCGTTGCGTGACATGGTGTTCGCCTCTGAAGAGAAATTCGTCAATCGCGATAGTACCATGACTGACCGGACAATCCGTAGGGGCGATACTGGCACGCTCGTCAAAGGGAATGACGTTGCCCGAAATATCAATAGCGATGGGAAGCAAAGGGTGTGGTTCTCTGGAAACGCACGGGTCAGTCGGGCGACACACAGGTTCAACCCCAACGGCATCACACCGCCGTTTACTGACAGAACAGTAGTCACCTCCCTTATCGAGTTGACGACGTTGGAACGGGTTGACGTGAGCGGAGACGACGAGCGCGTCTTCGTGTTCGAGGGAACCGAAATCGACGAAGAGACGGAACAGGAGGGCGAATTAAGTATTCGATCGATCGACGTTCGGATCGCAGTCGCCGAGTCGGGCTATATTCGCTCGATGGACGCAGAACTGACCACCGCGAAGTCTTCCGACGCCGACCAAACGGCCAGCAGCAGCTACGAGTACGAGGTGTCGGAGGTGGGAGACGTAACGGTCTCAGCGCCGGCGTTCGTCGACGACGCCGTCCGAATCGAGGGCGACCTCTCCGAGGATCGATCGGCGATCGTCTTGCAACATGCGGGTGGACCCACCGTGGCGGCCGACACGAAACTAGTGGTTGAGGACAACGAGGGGAGCACGAATCCGAACCACCCGAACGGGCTGGCGTTCCCGACGGCGTTCGAGTCGGGTGACGAAGCGTACGTTTATTGGACCGCGGCCAACCAGGCCGCGATTAGCGTCGGCGAGGAGCCGTCGGACGTCGCCCGCGAGTTCTCCTTCCCGTCCGAGGACGGGGACAGGGGCATCTACCTCGCAGAGATAGGGGCTGGCCCCGATCGTTTTTCGGTCGCGATCGACCCGCAGGAGTAATCCGCACCACCGCTCGGATCGGTCTCCGACAACTATCGTGAACGGCCCCACGTCGGAGGCACGGCGCAGTTAGCTTGCGACCAAGGGACAGCCGAGACGAGATTTCGGAGAGTGTGATCAACGCATCGTGTTCAGATAAGCTGATTCCATGCGAAGGCGAACGAT
>Ga0136578_100207_pt1 | contig 23973 bp, 34 predicted proteins | sample AntDeeMetagen190_FD_104795 | JGI IMG/M metagenome (GOLD analysis project Ga0136578, IMG submission 104795) | Saline lake microbial communities from Deep lake, Antarctica - Metagenome #190 | ecosystem: Environmental > Aquatic > Non-marine Saline and Alkaline > Saline | place: Antarctica: Deep lake... | reverse complement strand
TGCTTGTCTGGGTCAGTGAGTTGGTTGAGCACACCTCAACGACCCAGACACATTCTGAAATGAGCACCGGTTGAAGTTACAGTAAGAATTACGGTACACACAGTCGGGAACTACCTAATATGTTTTCCCCTTCCGCACTTGTCAATTGTAATAGATCCAACTCAGGAAGGTGCGACTCCTGTTCTGCCTGAGTCGCTGGCTTTCGAACAGTCGCAACTCTCGAATCAGCATCCTGTGCGGGGAAAATAGGCGCTTCCTGCCAATCCCCTTCCAAATTATCAACAGTTGGATGAATCAATTTATGGCAAGGGAGACAAAGTACAACTAGATTATGAAGTTCATGTGTTCCTCCTTCGGAAATAGGGCGATAATGGTGGCAATTATAGTCCCCTTCTGACACATCAGTTTTACATCGGGCACACTTTTGGCCTTGATATTCGAGTATCGCTTTCCTACGATGCCCCCAATCTGGAGGGTAATTCCCATTGCCATCATCGAAATAGGATTCCTCTTCAGAGAAAGCTGCCGGTTTTCGATACTTTTCTTTTATCTTATATTTTCCCTGAAGGTATTCGAACTCATTATCACGGTTACCTACGTCCTTATTACTACCATCTGAGCTCCGGTCATTCACTGCTCGATATATCTACCAATGCATCAAAAGTGTTCTCTTTCAAGTAAACTTATGAATTCTACCTTTTAAGTAGAAATTTAAAATTCGCTACTGAAGGGTTTTCGCGTTTAGTCGGAGCGATGAATAGTCGGAATACCATACCCGTCCGCATTGTATACGTTCCAACAACTCCTCCCAAGTATCTCACCGTCTTGATAAGAGAAACACCACGAATTTAGCGGTCAGTTCTTGCTGCTGTGTTCCAATCCAGAAACACAAGATTCTGTGTGTACATAGTTTTCTGTATGCCCAGTATCACCGTCAATGCCGACGACGACCTCAAAGACCGGATGGAGAGACACCCGGAAATCAACTGGAGTGAGGTTACCCGACAGGCCATCCAGGAAAAATTGAGACACTTGAAGTGATGGACGAACACACGTCCGGCAGTAAACTCGCCGAGAGCGACGTCGCCGATATGGCCGACAAACTCAACGAGAGCGCATGCAAGCAGGTTGAAGAGGAGTCGGAGTAGCCTCAACGAATGAAGCTGGTTGTCGATGCCAACGTCGTTATCTCCGCGCTCATCGCCGACTCGAAAACCCGTGAACTCATTGTTACGCTCGAACCGGATCTCCTGACACCCGAGTTCGTCCACTACAAAATCGAGAACTACACGGATTTGATCGTCGATAAATCCGATATGAACCCCAAGCGAGTCGCGCAGTTCATAACCTCCTGTTTCAGTATATCGAGGTCGTCGCTGCCAGCAAGTTCCATTCCTACATTGAGGAGTCCGGCGCGACGATCGGTGAGGCTGATCTCGACGACGTATTGTACGTCGCATGTATCCTCGCCAGTGACGCGGACATCTGGAGCAACGACACTGACTTTGATGAGCAAGGTCTCGTCGAGACCCATTCGACGACCCACGTAATTGGCTCGTTCTTATTATAGATCTGGAACAAGATGCACCTTCAATACGCAGACCTATCTAACGGCTAGTTCAAATATACGGCTGTTGAAATAAACACCTCGGCAAGAGTTCTATGACACCCTCTTTGTGGAATGCCTACCGCTCCTTCCAGCACTCGCTGTCCGGCTAGCGTCGCTACTTGAAGGAGTGGAATACTGGCGCATGAAACCTATGTCCGTACATTTTGGGGTCACCAGGCCGAACTCACGCAAGCACTCTTGTGAGTAGGTATATATGATCAGTATGATTATTGAACAGTAGTGAAATCAGATCTGGTATCAAGACGTCATCTTCTCTGTAGTGCTTGTCTCAGTTTGACAAGCGCAATCGCTGGCTGTGCGAATACTCCCTCAAATGAGACTGAAGAAGAATTCAGAAATCCTTCCGATGACTCAGTGAACAACCATCCAAACAAGCCCCCCGCACTATTTCAGGGCCAGCAATCCGAATATTCCCTCTACGACCTTGACCGTGCCAGTCGGAGAGGTGGCTACCCACAGGCAGAATACGCCGAACGCACCGATTTCGACCACCCTGATAACCGAATTATCTCCATCACTGCCAATGATACACAAGTCACGGTCACTATCAGTAACATCAAACTCCTTCGAGCAATTGACCTAAAGCTCTACGTCCGAAATCAGAAAAACAAATTTCAGGAAGTAACTGAAACTATAGCTCCTGAAGAAAAATCAAAGGCCAAGTCCGAGTCTGCGGAGTCAGTTCCCTTTGGAACACAGTCCATCGAATTCGACATCTCGAACATCTCAATCCCAACAACCCGAGGCGCATTCGTCGAACTTCACGCCATTGACTCCACCCCTAACAGGGACTCCCAGTACGTAATGAAGCGGCACAACTTCGTCGGCATCGAATACGATAATGGCGTCCACTGGGCAAATGCTCCCTCACTGAACTCATCCAGATACCTCGGAACGCATCCGCGCACTGGGATCTCAGGTCAAGACGTTACTAAAAAAGGAACTGGAGTTTACAACGGGTCTGGTTGGGAAACCCATGGCACCAGCCCCGGCGGATACATCAACTACGAAGACGACGCCAACGAACGGACGCTATTCCTTGCAGTCCAAACCAGTGGCACGAAAGATATATTCGGCGTCTCCTGTCGCATCAGTCACAACCCGTATGACGACTTTATCAATGGCGATGCCGATTACCGCGAACGGCACAATATGGTCTATGAATGCTCATACGCAAATTCAATCAGTCACCTTCAAGAACTCGCTCAAAACACTGACGAAGCTATTACTACCATCGGCCTCCAGAACACGTATGAACGCCTTGAAGCTCTGGCCGACCTCGTGCAGATGATTCCGTATGGAAACATTATCCACGACAACATCCCCCCAACAGTTGTTCTCTACCGAGGGAAAGGCGACTGTTCAAACAAATCAGGCCTCTTAACAGGTATCCTACAGAATGACCCGTGGAACATTCAATCCGCATACATCGAATGCTTCATCAACGGCAATAGCCACATGACTGCTGGAATCGACACGCGAGACGTTGACCTCTCCCAATCGGAATACAGCTTCACGGTTGCACCATCAGAAAAAGACTATACCCACGGATACCCCGACACAGACTATGCATTCCTCGATATGACATGGGACTCAGTCCTCGGGCAAGCATCGAAAAACGTCAACAACGAATTCCTCTTCGATGTAGATGACTTCTCCAACGGTCGATACAGAATAGCCGACGACCCGCCAAATTACTGACTATCCTACGTCACACTCATCGATCACAGTGATATGATGGCCATCCTGTCCTGCTCGCGTCGCAGGTGGCTGCTGAGTATCTGGTCGAGCAGCCCGCAGACAGCACAGTCACCATTTCCGATCTCTCCAAGCACGTCACTGTGCGCGAGAACGACTGCACGGTGAAAAAATTCTCCTCGAAACAGCGCGAGAGAGTGTAGTCTCGCTGTATCGAACGCATCTCCTCATCATGGACTCGATCCTCGAGTACGACTGTGAGCGCAAACAAATCACACCGACGAAGACAACGCAGCGCTTGTGGCGGCATGCAGTGCCTTCTGCGACTTGCTGGACGGCTAGCGTCGCTACTTAGAGGCATAGAATGCTGGCGCAATAAGACATGTCAGCCCACTCGGTCACCTGACCGCGCATACGAGGCAAGCCCGTCAGCACTCGACACTCACACCCCGTCCGTGAATACTCGCAGAATCTCGCTCGATAGACACGTCGGGATCGACTCAGCTCACGCGAGGCCCCTGGGTTCGATACTACAGAATCATGTGTTTTGTCAACAGGTTCGGTTCACTGGGGGCATCTTGAGGAGTCCTTCCATATTCATCATTGCCGCGTCTTTATATGAAGTTGCGTTTCGGGGGCTGTACCGACTGTTACCGATACCCTTGAACCCGAGATATCCCCTCTTTCCATGAGAATCCATCATGGATTTCAGCTACCTGAACAAAGTAGAGCAGCGTGAGAGTCGGTAGTCGAAAAGCGGCTGTTAGAGCATATCTAGCCGCGCATTAGTGAATTTACGTGTCGGTTTTTGACGCCACCTTGCGAATCTTGGACTCGACGAGCAGCCGGAAGATCGGATACCCGTCCGTATTGAACACTCTACCAACTCCGCTCACGTCTCCCGCCCAGTCTTGGCGAGAGAACCACCGCGAAGCTGGCAGTCAGTTCTTGTTGCTGTATTTTGACCCAATGACACAATATTCTGTGTATACATAGCTTCTTGTATGCCCAGTATCACCGTCAATGTCGACGACGACCTCAAAGACCGGATGGAGAGACACCCGGAGATCAACTGGAGCGAGGTCACCCGACAGGCCATCCAGGAAAAAGTCGAGACACTCGAGGTGATGGACGAACTCACGTCCGGAAGTGAACTCACCGAGAGCGATGTCGCCGACATCGCCGACAGAATCAACGAGAGCGCACGCGAGCGCGCCGAAGAGGAATCGGAGTAGTTTCGACGAATGAAGCTGGTCGTCGATGCCAACGTCGTCATCTCCGCGCTCATCGTTGACTCGAAAACTCGTGAACTCATTGTCACGCTCGAACCCGACCTTTTGACACCCGAGTTCGTCCACTGAGATCGAGAACTACACGGAGTTGATCGTCAAGAAGTCCGGCATGAGTCCAGAGCGAGTCGCTAAGTTCGTCGATCTTCTCTTTCAGTACATCGAGGTCGTCCCCGCCGACGAGTTCTATCCGCACATCGAAAAGGCCGAAGCAGCGATCAGTGAAACTGATCCGGACAACGTGCTGTACGTCGCCTGTGCTCTTGCCAGTGATGCAGACATCTGGAGCGACGACACTGATTTTGACGAGCAAGATGTCGTCGATACCCACTTGACAACCGACGTGACTAGGTCGTTCGACACGCGCTAGCTAACCGGCATTTCCCGATTGTACGCCACGGTGGGTTTGTTTATATATCGTCTAGTGAAGGTCGCTATGTTCTGTACCCGACAGTATGTGTTTGTGACTAGCAAACATTCCAGTTTAAATTAATATTATATTTAAGCTACCTGAATAAAGTAGATAAGCGTGAGAAACGGTAGCTGAAAACGGCTGTTTTAGACCGTGTATCGCCTGTCCGGTTCCGGAATTATAGTTACAACTGCAACTATTTACACACTGATAGCACAGCTGTCATGCGATCAGGTGTGCAGTGACTTGCAGTGGCTACGATACCTTCCAGTAGCTGTTCTCCGGATTCGCGGTGGATGACTGATGTTACAGTTCTATCGCTGAGCCGCTCTGCCTCGTCTTTACGGAAATTCGTCGTAGATCGGTGACCTGTGACCGACCATACCTACCTGTATTCGTTGGTTTTCGCGGTCGAACCGAACTATGGCCCGGTAGTCACCGATCCGTAACGACTGCCACGGCTTCACGCTGGTCAACGGTTTGGCGAAGTCGGGCGGGTTGCGGAACTCGTCCGAAACCACGTCGTCGAGTGCTCTGAGTCCGTCCGCCGCCCGGTTCGAGAACTCCCACGTCCACTCCTCACTCATCCGGGCCGAACTGTTTGCGGGCCTCTTCTGCACTCACCGTCTTGCCCTCCTCGAACTATCATTTACTCTCCAGCAGGTCTTCAAGCGCCTGCTTGGAGAGTACTGTCGCTCTGGGACTGGTACCGTCCAGTTCCCTGTCGAGCGTAGCGTGCTGAACATGAAAAACGAGTTCTGCAGCGCGTACTCGGTAGAGCAGAGCTCTAATAGTGGCGACGTATTCTAGAATTCGTTACATAGTCGTGCTGGAGAGAGGGTATGTCGTGGTGAGACCTCCGCTTCAGCCTCGATGAGCTGATCTGAGATTGATCACCGTTCGCCATGGATCTCAGGGTCGAACGAATAGCGCTCTATGTAGAAGAACTCGAGCAGGAAGAGAGAGCCGAAAATACCGACGATCCAGAGCAGTAATTCGGTGTCAGTCCGATAGAGGTGATAGAGGACGATCGGAATCGCGGTTACCGTACCAACTAGGCCGAGTGCGGGAAAGAGACGGTTCGATCCCGTCTCGTCGGCGAGTTGGAGGTTGACGAAGTTCGCGACGGCGTCAGCGATCAGGAAGGCGACTGAGCCGAACTCGGTGATCTGCTTGAGTGTCCCCAGTGCGGCGAAAGCCGCAGTCAGCCCACCCATCAGCAGCAGCGCGTAGACGGGGATTCCCTCGCGGTTGCGGAAGGAGAACAACCGGGGAATGGCACCTTCGGTTGCGATCTCGTGGACGAGCCGAGAGGTGCCAAAGAGCGTCGCGTTGATCCCTGAAGATGTGCTCTTCATCGCCGACAGGATCACGAGCACGAATCCGACAGCGCCCAGGAGTGGAATGTTCGAAACAGCAGCCGCGAGTGCCGTCTCCTCGTGGGCGATGAGCTGCTCGGGGGATAGCTGGAGCGTGGCCATGAACGACACCGAGACGTAAATCAGGATGGCAATTGCGATTGAAACGTACATCCCGATTGGAAGCGTCTGCTCGACGTTTTCGATGTCGTCATAGTCGTAGACCAGCAGCTGAAAGCCTTCGTACGAGACAAAGATAATCGCAAAGCCTGTGATGGGACTAAGATGTCCTTTATTGAAAAAGTCAATCGAGATGGGATCACCCCCGTAGAAGGCGATTCCGAGCGTGGCAAGCGAGAGCAGGATGATGATTTTAATGTAGACGGCGATGTCCTCGAACAGGCCGGTCTCGTGAACGCCGGAGAGATTCAACCCGACGAAGGCCCCGACCACGAGAACCGATATGATTGGACGAAGGAACTGTGGCAGTTCGATTCCGACGATAGCCTGTGCAGCAGTGAGCGTGTACGCACCGAAGGCGAACGCGTACATCGCCATCACACCGACGTACCCGACGACGAGAACCCAGCCAACGAAGCCTGCGATATGCACGTTGTCCGTTGCGTGTTCGACGAACGTGAACGCTCCACCGTGTTCCTCGTAGTGCAACGTGAGTTTGAGATACGAGTACGCAGTGAGGAGCGTGATGACGCCCGCAATGAGATACGAGAGCGGAACAGCATTGCCCGCTTGTCTCATCGCGATGCCGAGCACGGCGTAGATTCCACCCGAGACCATGCCTCCGACCCCCATCGCAACGACCTCTACGAGACCAAGTTTTTCTGAACGGTTTCGCCGCAGTAGGGAGCGAAGCGACGTCATACGATATCGTGGTCAGTAGTTTGGTCTAGTCTTCGGATTGGCTGAACAGATTATATAATCAGGCGAGAAGATACGCGCCGACAAACCCCATCTGCGAACGCCCAGACAGCACCGACTACCAACCCCTGATTGCTCGAGTCATAGCCCAGATACACATCGGAGAGGAGATCGTGCCACTCACCCCATCCTTGACGTGCAGTCAACCCGAGCATAACAACGGCCCCGGCCCAGAGCGAACCCGTTGCTTTTCCAAGTACTTCTCCATCTACACGACGGGTACTCAGGGCGCTCATAATTTTGGGCTCGTCGGTTCTCCACTTAGTTAGTCACTCTCGTTCCGTTGTTCGGAACAGTAGTCTTGGACTACAGTTAGTGATCTACTTTTTCAGTAACCGCAGCAACCGCTTTATGACTCAGAGGGAATCAGAACTCAACAGAGGAACTCAGCAAGTACGACGCGGATCAGGAGACTGCTTCTCGATACAGTCGCCGAATAACTCTAGACGGCCTATACCGACTTATACACGGGAATTAGCGTCTACTGTGGCCACTTCTCTCACGGCCTGGTAGAGACGCATCGGGATCGCCTCTGCCCACATGCTATAGTAGCCACTGAAACGATTCACACACTGGTCGTATAGCTGTCATTTGATCAGGCATGCAATGACTTTCAGTGGCTACTATAGCTACGTATTAGTGAGGTCGGTCGATTCTCGACGCCACCATACGAAATTCAGACTTGATGAGCAACTGGAAGATTCGACGCAGGTCTGTTGCACACGTGGCCACGACAACCACTACGAGTACCACGCTTCGTTCAGCTGTGACTATATCCTCCGTCTGGAGTTATTCCTCGTCGGTCGGTTCGAGTGGGACTTGTTCTATAGTAACCGTTAGAATTTTTCACTCAGACAGTGTTGGTGGGTGTAATGGAGCACCTCGACGAGATCTCTGTCGAAGAATTGCAAGATGCCCTTGACAAGGTAGAGGGAAAGAAGCCGACACAACGTCTCTTAGCAGCAATAGCGTACAAGAATGGACTCACGCAGACCGAATTAGCCGAGTGGTACGACGTTCAGCGGCGAACGATCTATAGCTGGCTCAAGCGACTCGATACTGACGAGTCGCTTGAGCAGGCTGTTACTGATGCTCACCGATCTGGGAGAAAGAGAAAACTCTCAGAAAAAGAGCAACAGGAATTCGAAGAAACAGTCCACGAATCTCCCGAAGAAGTTGACTGTGACGCGCCGGCGTGGACGCCGGCGCTTGTCCAACAGTATCTTGACGAGACGTACGGTGTCGAGTACTCACTCCCGAGCTGTCGGCGGTTGCTCAAAGAAGCGGGATTGAGCTATCAAAAACCTCGCCGTACAGCCGCCGAATCTGAAGCTGAGGAACAAGAAACGTTCCGTAATGAGATTAAAAAAAGCGACGGGAAATGGACGCCACAGTAGTCTGTATCGATCAAACCAAGAAATCCGTCCAAGTTGAGCCGCGTGCCGCGTGGTTTCCGCGCGGCACGCGGCCGTCTGTCGAATTGTCTGGGCAACGCGACTGGACGTGTCTCTTAGGCGCGATCACCGAGGACGGTGATCGCTTTTTCTCTCGGTTTGAAGAATACGTTACCGCCGCTCACGCAAAACATTTCATTCTCGCGTTATGCAAAGAGTTTGAAGATGATTTGATTATTGTGTTGGATGGGGCGCCGTATTTTCGGGCGTCGGCCGTCACGGACCTGGCGGCCCGTGACGACCTTGCCTTCGTGACACTGCCAGCGTACTCGCCAGAGCTAAATCCGGTCGAAGAGTGCTGGAGACAACTCCAAGCGGCACTCAGCAACCGCTTCTTTGACTCACTCAGCGAGCTCACAACAGCGATTGATACAGCTATTGATCGAATCTCTGTGCCAGAGATGAGTAATTATTTCTAATTTCTACTATACCTCGATATCTTCGTAGTCCTTCTCAGAGGAGAGTACGTCCATCCCTCGCGTTTCTGCAGTCGCCGCGTGGAAGGCGTCGAACGGCGTCATTCCCTCATCGTAGTAGTTGACAGCTTTCAGAACTACTTGTTTCTCCTCCTCGTTCCGCACAGGTACGAGTTCGAGCAGGTTCGCCACCAGCGGAACGTAGTCGAACTCGTAGCGTTCTCGGGCGAGGAGGAGTTCGAGATACGAGAACGGTGACGTTTCGACGTCGTACTCGCCGAGTGCATTCTCAGCGGAGCCCTGTAACCAATCCGTGTCTTTGGCGAGTGCGAGCAGGAAATCCGTTTCGACGTACACCGTCATCTGTCGCCGCCGGCTTCCTCAGCCTCGTCTTTCGCCTCCGCCTCGATGTCCTCTCGAATGTCCTCGACTGATGCATCGTGAAGCTCGCCTGCCGCCTCGCGGATAGCGGCAAGTGGGTCATCCGCGACCGGAATCAACTCGATTCTGTCCTCGTACATGACGATGTGATACTTCTGGCCGTACTTCTCGCGCACCTCTTTTGGGATATATAGCCGTCCCTGTCCATCCGTCTCTGCTGACATAGCTGCGACTAGGTTACCATGGACAAAAGGATCTTACCACTAGCGTATGGCTGATGGTACTCATCAAAACGTTTCAATGGTATGTATGGTGTATTTCATCCATTTGAATAACGGTGAGCAGCGGGAGTCCCGTTACAGCAATCCGTTTTCGGCGAGTTCGACTCAGCCAGCGACCGTACTGACAGGAGTCCGTCTCAGTACTCCCAGCGGCGTTCGATCCGCGACTCGAGGTCCGGATACTCCTCCCGGATCGCGTCGACGTCGGTTTCGCCGTCGACGTTGATGACGTGGACCTCGCCGCGATTGCCCGAGTACACGTCCTGAAAGTCGTAGACGACACCGATAATGTCGACGGTCGCCGGGATATCGTCGCTTTCAGCGAGGAACTCGACCTGTCGATCGACGTTGTACTCGACGAGCCGATTGATGGCCGCCGTTCGGTCGACGTCATCGGGGAGGAGTTCGACGCCCGGCTCGAGGTGGGGCTTCAGGAGCTCGAGGCAGTGACTGATCCCGTCGGGTTCGGACAGGCCGTCGGTCAGATCGTCGTAGGTCGCTGTCACAGCACCGCAGCCCGTGTGACCCACGACGACGATGGTCTCCGTGCCGGTGTGTGCAACCGGATAGAGGACGTCGCCGGAGACGACGTCGCCCGCGTCCGTGCGCTGGACGACGCGATTGCCGATGTTGCCGCACGTGAAGATCCGGCCCGGTTCGTCGTTGCCCCACATGTGATCCTGGAGGACCCTCGAATCGGAACAGCAGACGGTGACGACGCCCGGTTCTTGAGACTCCTGAACGTCGTCGAACTGCGATTTGTGCGTTTCGGCGTGGTCGGCGTTTGCCTCGAGCAACTCGATGAATTCGCGGTGCATGGGTAGCCGAAGGACGGTCCGGACTATAATTCCTAGTTTTCCTGTGATACTGGCAGGGTCTCCGATGCCCCGGTCGTGATCGCCACTTGTGTTCCGCAGTCCTGACAAACATGGTTCTTCCCACGAGACCTCACACGAGGGCGGATCGCGCCCCAGTCGAGCGACGCGATCGACGGGGGTAGCATCGGGTTACCATCTCGGTAGAGCGGATTACTCGAGCGGAAGACCTCGAAAACGACTGATCGCTACGTCTCGGCGGGCGAGGCCATCGGGTGCGAGGACTCGAGAACGCAGTCCGTCTGGCGTGAATTGAATTCCCGTTCGGCCAAGCGAGGTCCAAAATAAGATCTGACAGGCCCGAGACCCGCTTTCTCGCTCGAAGAAGCTCAGTCGTCCGCCGCCGCCGGCTCCGCTTCCTCGACGCTCGAGTCGGCTCGCTCCAGATCTTCCAGATATTCGTCGGCGTCCAGTGCCGCCTTCGACCCCATTCCCGCCGCAGTCACGGCCTGCTGGTAGTGGTAGTCGACGACGTCGCCGGCGCCGAAGATGCCCTCGACGTGGGTCGCGGTCTGGCCGCCGCCCTCGCCGCCTTTGGTCTTGAGATAGCCGTCGGCGTCCATCTCGACGCCGGTCTCGGTGAGGTAGTCGGTGTTGGGAGTGTGGCCGATGGCGAAGAAGACCGCGCCGACGTCGAACTCGAACTCCTCGGTCTCGGGGTCCTCGAGGCGGTCGGTGGGATGGCCCTTGTCGTTTTCGACGAGTGTGACGTGGTCGACGCCTCCTTCCTGCGAGCCGTGGATCTCGGTCAGTTCGGTGTTTTTCATGATCTCGATCTCGCCGTCTTCAACCTTTTCGTGGACGCGGTCAATCCAGTAGTCCTCCGCGCGGAACTCCTCGCGGCGGTGGGCGATGTAGACGGTGTCGGCGAACTTCGTGAGGAAGGTGGCTTCCTCCATGGCGGCGTCGCCGCCGCCGACGACGAGCATGTCCTCCCCGCGGAAGAACGCGCCGTCACAGGTCGCACACGTCGAGAGCCCGTAGCCCATCAGTTCGTCTTCGCCGGGGATGCCGAGCGTGCGGGCGCTGGCACCCGAAGCGGCGATGACGGCGTCGGCGGTGTAGACATCGCCGTCCGCGAGTTCGACCCGGAAGGGGCGACTCGAGTCGTCGATCGTTTCGATGATGCCGTTTTTCAGCTCGGCACCGAACTGGGTGGCCTGTTCTTTCATGTTGTTGACCAGCTCCGGGCCGCCGATGCCGTCGGGAAAGCCGGGGTAGTTGGCGACGTCGGTGGTCAGGGTGAGCTGCCCGCCGGGTTCGTCGCCCTCGATGACCAGCGGCTCGTTGTTCGAGCGGCCGGCGTAGATCGCAGCGGTCAGCCCGGCGATGCCGGTCCCGGCGATGATCATCGTGCGGTGTTCGACGATGTCGCTATCAGCTTCATCGGCAATGCCGAGCTTCTCGTCGAGTTCGCCGTTCTCGTTGAGCGCGCTGGTGTCGTCCCAACCGCCGATCAGTTCGTCATCGATGAACACTTCGGGGGCGGTCTTGCGGCCGTCCGTACGCTCGACCATTTCCTCGAACAGTTCGTCGTCACCGGTAACGTTGTACGTGTCGTACTCGATGTCCTTGCTGTCGAAGAGGTCTTTGGCCTTCTCGCAGTACGGACAGTCCATTTTGGTATAGATCTCGACGCGTGGCTGGTCGCTCATATCTCGTGTTTCGAATAGAGTGCCTAAACCGCTTGTGCTCTCAGCAATCGATCCCGCTTACTGTGACGGACTTTCGGTGTCGTCCGCCGTCGTTGCGCCTTCGACGAACTCGACGGAGACCGTGATCTCGCGGTCGGTTCTGTCCTCGAGTGCCGTCTGAACCGATTCCACGAGGGTGGGATACGGTTGGTCCGCGGGCCGCTGGACGACGACCGTGACGCCCGTCTCGTCGCTGACGAGGCCGCCGTCGTTGAACTCGGTCCGCACTTCGACCAGCTCGAGCCCGTCGTACTTCTCGTCGCTCAGGACGGTTCTGATCTCCTCGTTGACCTCGTTGTCGAAGGCGACGTGGTGGCCGAGGACGATACCGGCACCGGCGACGACGACCGCGCCGAGGACGAGCACGACGGCGAGGGTGCCGACGCGGTCCCGGGAGACGTTTCCGCGGAGCGTTCCCGCCGTCCAGTTCAGCGGTCGGTAGCCGAGGTACCAGAACACGACGAGTCCCGCCAGAAGGATCGAGGCGGCGTTGACGGCGACCAGAACGAAGGCTCCGAGCGCGACGGGTGCATGGCCCCAGGCCAGCCCGATGCCGACCGCGGCGGCGGCCGGGATCAACGCGACGGCGATCATCACGCCGACCAGTGAAACGGGGATCGCCGTCGCGAGGCCGAACGCACCCGCTGCCCCTGCACAGAAGCCGACGATGAGGGCGAGTAGACCCGGTGAGATTCGGTTTTGCACCTGAGTGATGGCGGTGATGTCGATCGTCGAGGGGACGGCTCCGCTGAAGCGCACCAGCCAGGCGAACGCGAAGGCGCTGACGATCGCGACGACGAGTCCGATCGCCAGCGACGAGAGCCCGCCCCGGACCATCTCCCGGTCGTCGAGGACGAGCCCTACGGTGCCGGTGAGGGCCGCGCTGACCTGCGGGGCGATGACCATCGACCCGACGACGATCGCCGGCGAGTCGAGCAACAGGCCCGCCGTCGCGACGACCGCGCTCAGGACCGTCATCGCGTAGTAGGTGAGTCGACTGGGAGTCATGTTCAGCGCCCGCGTCCGAATCTCCTCGCGAGCGATGCTGTCGTCTACCTCCTCCCCGTTGACGTAGCGCTCCTCGAGTTGTTCTATCTGCGGGGTGCGTGCGGTCTCGATCGAGGAGACGACGATGAAGTCGTCGTCGATGCCGACCTCGCGCAACGACGTGAGCACGTGGTCGACGGCCTGGGTCGGGAGCGGAAACGTGACCAGATCGCCGTCTGACCGGTCACTGTTCTCGGCGGTCAACACGTAATCGATGTTTTCGTCTTCCAGTACCCGGAGCGCTTCGTCCCGCGTGTCATCCGGGACGAACACCTGGAGTAGTCGCACTCTCGAGAGCCACGATGGGGCGGGCCATACGTATACGGTAGTTAACCCGAGCGGCTTCGACGCGGACGCGACGACGCACTTACGGGGCCGAGCGACGAGGATCGACCATGGCTGCCGATCTCGAGGAGAAGACGAACCGGTACGGCGAGTTACTCGCGGAGGCGCTCGAGGCGGCGACGATCGCGCCGCCGGAGGGGACCCCGATGGCGGAAGCGGCCGCCGACTGCTACGAGATGGCGTCGTCGTATCTCGAGGACGGGACCCACTTTCGAGAGCGGGGCGATCTCGTCAATGCGCTGGCGTCGTTTTCCTACGGCCACGCGTGGCTCGATGCGGGGGCCCGCATCGGATTGTTCGATGTGCCGACGGAGGGCCACCTCTTCACCGTCGAGTAGCGGAATTCACTCGACGTGTGGAAACTGTATCCCGCCCCTGCTATCCAACACGATTAATAACTATGTAACCGGAACATATATACCAGTAATTGCGATTAGTTTATAAAGTAGGCGAAACCTTTATATGCCTTACGGCCTAACTCTATGTTAGCTGCGGCGACCGGGTTTCTTCTGGTTACCCCACCCGGGAGCCCCAAGTAACTCACCCGATACACTATGACAGATACCAGCATCCGAACCTATACGAACGACCGAGAGACCGAAACCGAAGCGGAGGAAACCACGGCGGTTTCCGACGAGCAAGAGCACTGTCCGGAGTGTGGCGGCCGATTGGTATCGGACGACGAACACGCCGAGACCGTCTGTACGGACTGCGGCCTCGTCGTCGAGGAAGACGAGATCGATCGCGGCCCCGAATGGCGAGCCTTCGACGCCAGCGAGAAGGACGAGAAGTCCCGCGTCGGCGCGCCGACGACGAACATGATGCACGACCAGGGGCTCTCGACGAACATCGGCTGGCAGGACAAGGACGCCTACGGCCGCGCGCTTTCGAGCCGCCAGCGCCAGAAAATGCAGCGCCTGCGCACCTGGAACGAGCGATTCCGCACTCGCGACTCGAAAGAGCGTAACCTCAAGCAGGCCCTCGGCGAGATCGACCGGATGGCAAGCGCGCTCGGCCTCCCGGAGAACGTCCGCGAGACCGCGTCAGTCATCTACCGCCGCGCGCTCGAGGAGGACCTGCTTCCGGGCCGCTCGATCGAAGGCGTCGCGACTGCGTCGCTGTACGCGTCCGCCCGACAGGCCGGCACGCCGCGCAGCCTCGACGAGATCTCGGCCGTCTCCCGCGTCGAAAAGATGGAACTGACCCGCACCTACCGCTACATCATTCGGGAACTCGGCCTCGAGGTCAAGCCGGCCGACCCCGAACACTACGTGCCCCGGTTCGTCAGCGACCTCGATCTCTCCGACGAGACCGAGCGGATGGCCCGGGAGCTGCTCGAGTCGGCTCGTCAGGAAGGCGTCCACAGCGGCAAGTCGCCGGTCGGCCTCGCGGCCGCCGCGGTCTATGCCGCCGCCCTGTTGACCAACGAGAAGGTCACCCAGAACGAGGTCAGCGAGGTCGCCAGCATCTCCGAAGTCACCATCCGGAACCGCTACAAGGAACTGCTCGAGGCGTCGGACACGGCCGCACCCGCGTAAACCCGAAATCGACGACTGAAACGTCGTGTGACGGCTGTCATCTGTCGCGTCGTACCGACGCGGGTGGTGCGTTCGACCGAGCGAGACTGCGACAACGTTTTTGACCCCTCGTGTGCACATGTGTAGCATGGATAAAACGACCGTCCAGCTGTTGTGCCCCGAATGTACGAAAGATTGGCAGGTTTCTCCGGACGAACTCCCGACGCCCGCCGAAATGTTTCACTGTCCGAACTGTCACGCCTCTCATCGTACCGCCGAGTTCATGCGGACGGATCGCGATCTCCAGACGTTGAAACAGCTCGGATAGGTCGATCGAAACCGCATTTTCGCCGCCGGTGCTCCGAAGTAGGTATCCGTTACGTTCCGTCGATAGCCTTTCAGAAACTATAGCGAAAGCAGCTATTACGCCCGTAAATACGGTCGTACCGTACTCCCATCGTCTGACTCCGTTCGCGTAGGCACCGCATTCGAATCGTCTCCGCCGATGACACACCACTCAGCCAACACGGGTCGCGTGTTAACGCAACTCAAGATAATAATATAACCCTGCAGTGGGTAGGAGAGGATGGTATGAAGAAGCAGGAGCTCATTCACCTTCACGGACTTCTCGCGGAGGTATCCAATCAGTGTGCAGAGTGGGATAACTGTGAGATCGATCTCGGCGAGTACGAAGCCAAGGGGATTCGACCGACATCGATCCACAAATCGAAAACAGATCATAAAGCCGCCGTTTTTGCGCTTGCTGGGGGAATCACGATGAACATGCGGGAAGGTGAGCAGGAAGAAGCTGTCGCCGCAACTGCGGACTGAGATTCTCGACGTATCCTTGGACCATCGACACCGCCGACTGGCAAGACTCGGCGCATCGCTCTCTGCTCGAGGAGATCATCACCGACAAATAGCGGACCTGTGGATGTGCAATTCGGTAGTAGACGTGGACCAAGCGGCCGGAGTAACCGTTACTCGACCAGGTCCTCGAACTCGGGGAGGATTTCGTCGTCCGCGTCGTCCTCGGTTGTGTCGTTCTCGTCGGCGTCGCCGGTCGAATTCGTGGTGGTCGACTCGTCGTCGGAAGCGGTCGTCTCTTCGTCGGCCGAATCATTCGCATCCTCATCGTCGTCCAGAACCTCGACGTGCATGACCTCGAGCGGGATGTTCTCGAGGAGTTGGCCGATTTCCTTTCGTGCGATCCGCGAGGCGTGCTCCTCGCGCTCGACGTTGAAGACGGTCATCTCCAGTTCGAGCGCGACGAGCGCTTCGTCGGCCGCGATAAACGCGGGGGGAAGCTCCTCTCCCGACGGGGAGGTGCGCTCGCCCATGTTGATCTCGACGTAGTTCAGGTCAGGGTTCAACATCTCACCCGTCTTCGAGATGGCGATTCGGATCGCCTCGTCCGCCGTTTCGACGTCGAAGACCGGCACGGCAGCTTCGACCACAACCCTGCAATCCATACACAGACATTGCATCCCCTCCAGTAAGAAGGTTCGCCCCACGGCGGGACTATCGCCGTGTGGCTGTCGGGCGTGGATCGCGGACCAAGTCAGTCAGAGCGTCGGTTCGAAAGGCAAAGGGCCTGCGGGACCCAAGGTGCGACCGAATGGAAACGGGGACGATCCCAATCGACGAACTCGCTGGCGGACTCGATCTGTACCGAACCCTCGAGAGCGGACAGAGCTACCTCTGGCGGCGAGAAGACGGTGAGATGTATACCGACACGGTGGCCCCCGGCGCGTGGTACTCGACGGTCGTCGGCTCGGACGCCGCATCCGGCGGCTCGGATGCCGCCAACGGGTCCACCGGTGACGTGATCCGCGTCCGGATCCGCGACGGCGACCTCGAGTGGGAGTCGACGATCGATGCCGAATCGCCTGTGCGCCGGTTGTTGCGCCTTGCGGACGATCTCGAGGCGATCGTCGCGGCCGGACCGAACGATCCGCTGCTCCGCGAGGCGTACGAGGCCCACCGCGGAATGCGACTGGTCGCGGATCCGCCCTTCGGCTGCCTGATCTCGTTTATCTGCTCGGCACAGATGCGCGTCGGACGGATTCACACGATGGTCTCGACGCTGGCCCGCGAGTACGGCGACGAGATCGATTTCGACGGCGAGACGTATCACGCGTTTCCGACGCCGGAACAGCTCGCGACCGCGACCGAGGCTGAACTCCGCGAGCTCGGTTTGGGATACCGCGCTCCCTACGTCGTCCGGACCGCCGAGATGGTCGCCAGCGGCGAGGATCATCCGGCCGAGGCGCGCGATCTTCCGTACGAGGACGCACGGGAGTACCTGACGCGGTTCGTCGGCGTCGGCGACAAGGTGGCCGACTGCGTACTCCTCTTCTCGCTGGACTTCGACGAGGCCGTCCCGCTTGACACCTGGATCAAGTCGGCGATCGAGGAGTACTATCCCGACTGCGACCGCGGGACCTACGCCGACACCTCTCGAGCCCTTCGCGAACGGCTCGGGGGCGAGTACGCGGGGTACGCCCAGACCTACGTCTTTCATCACCTCCGGACCGGCGCATAGGGACGTTGCCGAACGAGACACCCGGGACGATTTTTATGAATGGATTGTCATTATTGCCGTATGGCGACAGGCACAGTCATCGGCCTCCTTGCATCGGCGGTGTTCATCGCCACACTGGGAATCCTCATCAAGTACTTCGGGATGGTTCGACTGATCGCGGGCTACGACCCGGACCGGGTCGCAGACGAGGACGGACTGGCGAATTTTATCGGTACCAACGCCCTCTACGTCGCCGCGCTCGTCTTGCTTGTCGCGATCGTCGAGTATACGGAGCCGTTCGGCGGCTCCGAGGCGATCTGGATCGCATTCGTCGTCGGTGTCGGACTCCTGACCGCCCGGATGATCCGCGGCGCTCGGCGCTACGAAACCGCCGAGTGAGGGCGAGAGCGAGCGGCGAGGCCCAGCCGTCCACTACTCCTCGTAGTCCTCTCGGCCGGTAACGGCCCAGTAGGCCTGTGAGACCAGCGTGATCGCAAAGATGACGACGAGTCCTCCCGCGACCCACATCGCTAGTTGCTGACCGAGGAGATAGTACGCCAGCGCGCTCGCACCGACGACGAACAGCACTGCACCGACGAGTAACTCGAGCAACTCCCGAACCGACGCATGGCTACTCGAGACGTCGAGATACTCCTCTTCGAAGCGGTCGATGATTCCCATTAGCAGAATTCCTCGAGCGTGGGCTGGTCTCGCTTCAGCGGCCGCGCCCGATAGCCGTCCTCGCTCTCGAAGTGACTGCCGTCTCGATGCCGTACGGTCACTGGACGTGATAGGGGCTCGAGGATCGTCCCGTTGTCGCTTCGCCGCTCGATTCCCTCGACTGTCATCCTTCCCTCGTCTTAGTAGCGAATCTCGAACCCGTCCTCGCCCCGCGGCTCCTCGTAGTCGGCCTCGACGCGCTCGACATCGGCCGCGGGGCTGCCCTCGTGACACCACTCGATCATCGACTCGACCGCGGCCTCGGGGCCCTCGAAGACCGCCTCGACGCGGCCGTCCTCGCGGTTTCGCACCCAGCCGTCGACGCCCTCGTCACGGGCCGTATCGCGGGTATTCGCGCGGTAGTAGACGCCCTGTACGGTTCCGGAGACGAAGACGTGTGCGCGGCTTCGGTCTGTCATGTGTGAGTCATCGACCGCAACCGCCAAAAATCCGGGTCCGCTCGAGCAGCGGCAGGCCCTCACAGCAGCACTCGACGACCGCCGATTCCGTTCAGAACTCGGTGCCGCGTCGCGCCCGCTGTCCGTCGTCGATCGGGTGTTTCACCTTTCGGACGTTCGTGATCAGGTCGGCGCGATCCGTCAGGTACGACGGCTCGGTGTGGCTGCCTGATAACACGAGCTCGAGGCCGTCCGGCTTCGCGTCGATGAGGTCGTGAACGTCCGTCTCGGAGAGCAGGCCGCGATCCGCGGCGTAGAGGACTTCGTCGAGGATGAGCATGTGGACGCCCGCTTCCGGCTCCGCGTCGAGGTCGATCGGCTCGTCGAGGTCGGTCTCTCCCGCCGCTTCGAGCAGTTCGCGAGCGCGCTCGAGCCCGGCCTGCGCTTCGGCCTCGTGGTCCGCCTCGTCGCTGCCGTCAGCCATCCCGTGCCAGCCGTAGTGGCCGAGGTTCTCGTAGCTCAGCCCGGGGAGCATGGCCATCGCGTTGTACTCGCCGCGCACCGCGTCGACGCTCGAGGCCCCGCCCTTCATGAACTGGAGCATGTGAACGCGGTAGCCGTGGCCCGCGGCGCGCAGCCCCATGCCGAGTGTCGCGGTCGTTTTCCCTTTCCCGTCGCCCCACCAGACCTGGACGAGGCCGAACTCCTCGGGTGCGGCCGGCTCGATCCGCTCAGGTTCCGGCGTCCGTCCCTGTCCCGGCGTGTTCTCGATCGGCGAGTCCGATCTCTGGTCGTCGTTCATACGCGATCGGTCGGACCGAGCGTACATGTAGTTGGTCCACTCGGCGCGTGTCAATAACGTGATACGCCTAACCAAACGTGTCTTTAGGGCTCGCTCCTAACCTGCGGTCAGCCAATGTCTCTCGAATTCTCCTCGTCCGACGATGCACCCGCCTTCGAGCGGGTGATCGCCGCGCTTGACGACGACTCCTGTCGGGAGATCATCGCGGTGCTCGAGGAGCCGATGACCGTCCCCGATATCGCCGAGGCGACGGATCGTCCGCTCTCGACGACGTATCGCAAACTTGACGCGCTGACCGAGGCCGGGCTGGTCGACGAAACCGTCGGCGTCCGTCACGGCGGCCACCAGCGGTCACGGTACGTCGCCAATCTCAATCGGATCTCGATCGGACTCGACGACGACAACGAGCTGTACGCCAATATCGATCGGTCGGCCGAGCTGAGTATCTGGTCCAACGCGAAGCGAGAGTTCTGAACGCGCCGCTTCGTGCGCTCCGCTCACCGGGATCCTCGAGACCGGCGTCTCGGCTTCCTGACCATGAAACCGATCACGACCGACCGACGAGGCCCCCCTTATCGGCCGACGAGATCCTCGTCCGTCGGTCCCTGCCCGTCGAACCGCCGGACGAATTCGTCGAGCCGTGCGGGGTCCGATGCGCCCGGGAGTCGCCGCTCCGCGGTCTCACAATCGGCGTCGACCCCGAGCCGGTCGCAGACGAGATCGGCGGTCGCCTCGGCCATCCGGCGGTAGGTCGTCAGTTTCCCGCCGACGACGCTACAGCAGTTTTCAACGTCCTCGTCGGCGTGTTCGAGCAGGTGGAACCCCCTCGAGATGCCGCGGCCGCCGCGAGCGGCCTCGTCGGGTTCGTACAGCGGGCGGACGCCCCACCACGTTCGAACGCGCTCGCTCTCGGCGACTGACGGGAGCATCGCCGCGCACTCCTCGACCGTCCGTTCGATCTCCCAGTCGGCCCGCTCGTAGTCGTCCGGATCGTCGACCGGAACGCTCGTCGTCCCGAGGACGACCTCGCCGTCGTGCGGGACGACGATGTCCCCATCGTCGGGCTCGCGACAGCGATTTACCACCGGCTCGAGGCCGTCGTATTCGACCGAGACCATGACGCCCCGTGTCGGTCGCATCGAAACGGAGACGCCGGCCATCTCCGCGACGCGGCCCGCGTGGGGCCCGGTCGCGTTCACCACGTATCGCGGCCGGAGCGTCTCGCCGGCGTCGCCGCCGAGCGTGACGGCCGTCGCCCGGTCGTCCTCGACGGTCATCGACGTGACCGGTGCGTGCGTGCGGACTCGAGCGCCGTGCTCGCTGGCGTCGACCGCGTTGGCGGCGACCAGCCGGGAGGGAGCGACGACCGCGTCCGGGACCCGCATGGCCCGTTCGACGTCCGCGGCGAGGCCCGGGACTGCTTCGCGAGCGCTCTCCCCGTCGATCACGTCGGTCGGAATCCCGACGTCCTCGCAGGCGTCGCGCTTCGCCTCGAAGTAGGCCGGATCGTCGTCGGCCAGTTGCACGAACAACCCTCCCGTCTCTCGGATACAGTCGCCAGCGATGTCCCGGAGGATGCGGTTTTCCTCGAGGCACTCCCGCGCCTCCCTCCCGTCGGCCTCGGCGTAGCGAGCGCCGCTGTGGAGCAGTCCGTGTGACCGCCCCGAGGTGCCCGACGACAGTCCGCCTCGCTCGGCCAGCGTGACATCGACGCCTCGCAGCGCCAGGTCTCTAGCGATTCCCGTTCCGGTCGCACCGCCGCCGATGACGAGAACGTCCGTTCGATCGTCCATATTCGAACGACGCGCCCCGAACGGACGTACCTTTCACTGTTCGACGGACAGCGGGCTCGGTAGCGACGGCCCAGATGCGGACGAAAAACGGATGGCAGCGGGCCGATATCGAGGCCGACCCGTGGTTGCTCGAGCCGTCGACCGACTCGAGGCGTCAGCCCCAACCCACGTCGTCCGATTCCCCCTCGAAATTCGGTGCCAAAACGGGTCTCCTCACCGGTAGCCCAGGACCCGGAGCTTCTCCGTCACCTCCTCCTCGTCCATTCGAGCGGACTCGATCGGCGCGTCCGCGACGATCCGTCGGCGATCGTCCGAGTCGACGACGTGCCACGGCACTCGTCGTAACTGCTCCGCGGCCAGGTACTCGAAGTGGCCGTACTTTCGGCTCGTGAAGGGGAGCAGCCGTTCGCCGAGCAGTTCGCCGTGATCGGCCGAGACGACGGACTTCCCGTCCAGTTCCCGAATCAATCGATCGACGGACGGGAGAACGATCTCGAGGTTCTCTACGTACGCGCGACGGAGATCGGCGACGTCGATATCGAACTCATCGCTCTCGATGATGTCGTACAGTTGGACGTTCAACGCACCGAAGCGGTCGCCTCGGCCGCCGCGCGAAAGCGCCGAGAGATCGCCCTCGGCGGCGATCCGCTGGTAGATCTTGAGGCCGGTCTCACCGATGAGCGGGACGTGGGGCTGGAGGAAATGGACGATCAACCGCTTATTCGGGTGTTTTTCGTGGGCCTCGAGCGCTCGCTCGACGACCGTTTCCGGATCGATCGCGTAACTGTCTTCCAGCAGCACGGGATCCAGGACGTCGCTCGCGTCGACGGCCGACGACTCCGCGACCGGCTCCGGCGGTACCGGATAGATCGCATGAAACACGTCGTCTCCGATATCGGCCGTGAAGGCGTTCCCGCTCACGTAGACGGTGTCGTGGTGGGTCTTTCTCGCGAAGTTCGCGTCGATCCACCCCGGGCTGCTCGAGCCGGCGGACAGCCGGGACTCGAGGGTCCCGTCGAGTCGATTCCGGGCGGCGAAGGCGTCGTACCGGCAGGCGTCGAGGACGATGAGCGTGTCCCAGTCTTCGGCCATGATATCGATACCGCTCCCGTGACGAAGCTCGAAGACGGTCCGGTGGGCCGACCAGAGGTACTTGCAGAGTTCCGTCCAGACGAGTTCCGGGTTCCGGATCCCCCTGCGGACGCTCTGTATCGAGTATTTTGTGAACGGCATTCCCACTCTAGAGCGTTGCTGAAAAGTCTCAAATAACGCCGGGGTGGTCGGCTGCCTGTGAGAATACTCGGGGTCGCTCGGAATCCGTGCGCTCGTGAGAATTCGGCGACAGTGTGCTCGTGATAACTCGACAACAGCTCGCGGCGCGCGCCGTTAGCGCGCTTCGCCCGCCGATTTCGTCTTCCGTTCGAACTTTTCGCGAACCTTCTCGACTTTCGGGGCTGCGTGCATCGTACAGTAGGCGTCGTTGGGATTCTTCTCGAAGTAGTCCTGGTGTTTCTCCTCGGCGCGATAGAACGTCTCGAGGGACTCGAGTTCGGTCACAACGTCGTCGTCGTACTCCTCGTCGAGCGCCTCGATGTAGGCTTCGGCCTGCCGCCGCTGGTCCTCGTCGTGAGACAGCACGATAGAGCGGTACTGGGTTCCGACGTCAGGTCCCTGTCTGTTCAGCTGGGTCGGATCGTGGGTGGCGAAGAATACCTCGAGCAGTTCGTCGTAGCCGATCGCGTCGGGATCGTACTCCACCTGCACGACCTCCGCGTGGCCGGTGTTTCCGGAGCAGACCTCGCGGTACGACGGATCCTCGACGTGCCCGCCGGCGTAGCCGGACGTGACTGACTCGACGCCCTCGAGTTCCTTCATCGCCGCCTCGGTACACCAGAAGCAACCGCCGCCGAACGTGGCTCGTTCCATACCTCCCAGTAGAGTGCGAGCGAGGAAAGGTGTGACGGGGGACTGCGGTCGCGGGCAGCGTTCGATCGCCCCGGCCGTGCGAAACGATATGCCGGTGGCAGTCGAACGCCGCGGTATGTCCTGGGACACAGTCCGACTCGAGTGGGACGGAGACGTTGCAACACTGACCGTCGACCGCCCCGACGCGCTCAACGCCGTGAACGTCGAAACGCTCGAGGCGATGGGCGAGGCGCTCGAGACGGCCGCGGACGAGGACGCGCGCGTTCTCGTCCTGACGGGGGCCGGCGACGCGTTCATCGCCGGCGCGGACATCAAATACATGCGGGATCTCTCCGCCGAAGCGGCACAGGAGTGGGGCGAACTCGGCCACGACGTCGCCGACGCGCTCGAGGCGTTTCCCGCGCCGACGGTCGCCGCGGTCAACGGCTACGCGTTCGGCGGCGGCTGCGAGATGGCGCTGGCCTGCGACCTGCG